>Ga0247608_10004626_pt1 | contig 15282 bp, 34 predicted proteins | sample 176DNAGHGlowgp2_FD_193490 | JGI IMG/M metagenome (GOLD analysis project Ga0247608, IMG submission 193490) | Sheep rumen microbial communities from Palmerston North, Manawatu-Wanganui, New Zealand - 1766 DNA GHGlow gp2 | ecosystem: Host-associated > Mammals > Digestive system > Stomach > Rumen ...
CTCAAATAATGTTTTGTCTACTCCAGAATCCCACCAACCACTTCGTGAAGTGGAATTACACACCACACAATTGTCAAATTGCATGTCTGAGCAGATAATAATCTTTTGCGGCATTTCGCTTTGAGAGCAATGATTTTTAATTGCTGTCTGGAGGATTAACATCATTGTTGCTTCGATGTTAGTATTACTACATTCATCATGGTTATAAGTTTCAATTAACTTATCTCTGAGTGTAGTGCAATTACTAAGGTTAATAATCTTCGGACTGGCAGAAAAGGTAATAAATTTATCTTTCCAAATTCCAGTATTATGATCAGCCATGTAAATCGACAAAGCAGTTGCTACATCAAGTGGTCTTACTTTTGTTCCATATCCACTAGTCATAGACCCAGACCCATCACGAACTACAAGAGAGTTACCAATAGTTATATTTGGTAATGCTTTCCACAACTGTTCAAGAGTTTCGTCATATTCTCTTACTCTTCCAGTATTCCAAAAACCAGAAATACTAACATATTTATTAACAATTTCATGTGGCTGCAATGTAGATGCATTAATCTTTGCTTCTCCGTGAGATAAAGCATTAAGAAATTCTCTTCTCCTTACTTCATCATTGCGAAGAAATGCATTATTGTATTTAATGTTTGCCTGTGACGGAACAGTTTGATAGTCAATTGAATTCCATTCCTTTGCAGACATCTTTCTTTCGACAACATCAATTCTCTTTCTCAGCTTGGAGAGTGTCTGTCTATACTGCTTTGGAGTCATTCCAAGACCAGAACGGATAATTTCGGCAAATCTGCGAGTATTATGAGAAGATGTATTCTCTGACGGAAGCCATTTTGCTAACAAACTAGGATGAGTAGCATTAACATCTTCTTCAAGTTTATTACTAACAGATTTAACTATATCATCTTTGAGTTCCGTATCAAGCAGTCCCCACAAATCATCCCATCTAGCATACTCAGGAACCAGATCAATCACTGCCTTTGCCACACTCGGCTTATTTTCTGCAAGCCAATCAAGGCAAATCCTAAAAATTCTGCGCTCTCCGTTTCCACCACGGCAATCTCGCAACCAGAAAAGAAACTGAACAGCTGTAAGCGGCTCCTCAAAATATACATTCGCAAATTTGCTTTTAATATTTGATTCATCCGCACTACGTAATGCTGTTACTGCAAAAAGAAAGTCAAGCAGTTCCTTACCGCTTGTTTCATATGCTACTGCACCATTCGTAGTAAGCGTCTTTCTGTTATCAAGTTCGCTTTTCATCGCATTCATAAAATTCATAAAATCCATAATTATTCTCCTTTACAAAACGCATTACCAATATAATTTTCAAGATTATTTGTTTAATAGTTGCTGTGAGCGTTTTAAAAACTAGGCACTAAAATTTGGTTTCAAAATTAAAAGTTTTGTCCAGATTTTAATAGTTGCTGTATGTGCCTATAATTGGCAGGATGAGATTCGAACTCATACTTTCGCGGGACCCATTCCTCAAAATCAATTTGCTGTTAGTATCTTATCTAGATACATTAATTGTACGCTGCCTCTACCAATTGGGCTACCTGCCAGATATACTAGACGCAAAAAACAGATTTTCCACATATTTATAATAATAATAATTGCTGTATGCGTCTAAAGCGGTGGGACGAGACTCGAACTCGCAACACGTAGATCCAAATTCTAAAGGAAATATTGCTGTTAGTATCTTATCTAGATACGTTTTCCTATACTGCTCTACCAATTGAGCTACCCACCACATTTACTAAGGCACTACATTAAGCTGTAAGCGCCTATTGATTTGCTTTGTGAAGTAATTATACCATTATTAAATTATAGTGTCAAGCACTTATTTAATAATTTAATTCTTCTGGGAATATACTATCAAACTCTGATTTCATTGTCAACATCTTTTTTAAAAAAATTTCTAGGACAATATTCTGTGTTTTTAAAGTCTGCTACCGAAAAGACACCAACCCTATTTACCTTATTTTTCTGGTTTCTAAGGCATCCAAGTTCGTCACAATCTTGGCTACACCACGTAATATCATCATCAAACCAGCTCATTACACAAATCTCCCTTATTCCAATGAAATGGATCTTTTATCCAATATTATTTTTTACCCAATATCCATACAGGCACTTCCCGCCACTGTCCCAGGTGTCATAATATTTTCCGTCAACAGATGCCACAACATGTCCTGAAAGGCTTAAAATATATGTACCATTTGGATGATCTTTTGTGAAACTATCAACCGTTGGTCGTTTACTTCCTTTACGATTACTAATTCCTACATAAGAAAACCCAAGCTTATCCATAAACTGGTTACGCACTTTAAGAGGTGCATCAAATATATTGGATACCTGTGCTTCTCTACATAATGGAATTTGTCTATCAAATGCTTCAATCCAACTTATGTCAAGTGCTTTACTTAAAGCTCTAATGGTACAATCTCCATATTTATCTTTAAGATCCTTCTTATTCGGTTGATAATATTTATAACGTTTGCTCATTACAACCACCTTTCTCTTTCTTTATCAACAACCTCTTGCACAAAATTACTTTCTAGAGAAATTCCAATCGCTCTCATCCAGTCCTCAGCCATCTGGCAACACCCCATATTGAACTGATAATCTACATCATCATACATAAGTTCTTCATCATAATCATTTTCTTCAAGTGCCTTTTCAACTTGAACTTTATGGTCAGCGTATGTGGAAATAAGATTTTTGATTGCATTTTCCGTGATTGTAAATTCTCTCATGGTAATCTCCTTTAATTTAATTCATCCAGTTCATAATCTGTAATTTCCTTTTCTGTAAGTCTATGATCATAAACAATAATGTCATAGTATTTACTGGATTGATCGTCTTCTCTTAATACAACACCTTTAGGTTGACACCCAGGGGAATAACCCCTGAGCCTCATCCCATAACGAAAATAAGTTTTACTATCCATTACTCGCACACTCCATAAAATCCTGGAATTGGAATCATATCATCTTCCGATTTGGTCCAAATATCTCTATATGGTGTACTCAATCTAAATGCTTTTTCATTGTTGATAATATCAGCAACAGCTTTCTTTGAGTATGTTCCATCAAGAAAATATTTTGCTTCATCTTTAGTAATTTGCATTGGCTCTTTTTCGGTATGCAGTTTAGTATAATATTCCATATTAACTCTCCATTTTTAAGCTGCAAGTGCAAGCTGATAGCTAGTATCAATCATCGGATGTCCGTCAATAGTTCTCATAAACAGATTTTCCTGATAATTTTTAGTCTGCTTATGATCGTTGGAATGAGTGGCATAATCGCTGACAGCATTGACAAATCTAAATGCAGTATGTTCTGTCTCGCGAAGATCTGGCTTATCAAAATAGATGTTCAGAATATCATTTCTCTTACGAGTAATCTTTGCTTCTGCGTTCTGCTGCTTGAAGTCAACAATCTTACCAGTCTTAATTGCTTTCTTATAAAGATTATCAAATTCAATTTGCAGAAGTTTTTCAGTCATATCACGAACCTGTTTCTCTGTTACCTTTTTGAGTTTCAGTTCACCAAACTCTTCTTCTAGTGCTTCCATATAATGAGTCGCATTTGAAAGAGTGTATCTTGCCTCATCAAGTTTACTCTGAATATCTCCCTTATGAGCGCATGTCCAATGACGAGATGCTTTACTAAGAGCAAGATTAAGAGTATTTTCGCATACGATTCTGATAGGAACTGCGGCAACTCTGACAGCGCCTTTCCCATCATGCGAATTAGTAAACACAAGATACGGATCAATCTGCTCTTCTGCAATTTCTGTTTTTTCCATACGAGCAAGCATCCAAACTCGTTTCCCGCTATCGAGAGATCCAGCGGTTTCATACTGTACTCCCTCACCAAGAAGAGCATCAGTGAATGCAAAAGCCTCTTTATTCTGGACAATTTTATATCTATTAGTTACAACACCAAGGTTTTTACCATCAGAACTGCGCTGATTTACTTTATAACCTTTAATTTCTCTTCCCTTTCCATCATACATCGGCATCGGAACTACATCCCAGTCAAGCTTTGCAACTTTGATTGCTTCTTCGGAGGAAAGAGTCCCTTTAATAATTTCTCCAATTCCATGCCATACTGGTGTATTATTGCCACTAAACATCCATTCAACATTTGCTGCCATAGTATTGTCTCCTCTCTTAATTATAATATTTTTAATATTTGATACTTAAAATATTACCTTAACGAACTTCCCTTTATCAAGGCAATACCATTTCCACATATTTATCACACCATATTTTTTAACGTAATCAATCATTAAATCACTATATGTTTTTCCAGCACGTTCATTTATTCTAATTGGAGTTATTTCACCAAAATATATCTCTGACATAAAATATTCCTTTCATTATATTCAATGACTAGTACCTAATTTCAACTTCACCGAAATGAATTCTCATTTTATTAACACCAACCTGATATGGTTTTGAGATTCCCATACTCTGGTTTAGATTAATATGAGGGAGAATTTCCACAATCAGAAACTTAGGATACTCAGCTACTACTTTCGCTGGAAGCCACAAATCATGATACAGAAAATTATCAAAAGAATTGTTAAACTTAATATCAATCTCTTTACCAGTAAGACCATAATGCTTATATTCCAGTGACTTGATTTTCATTTCCATTTGCGTATCTCCTTTAATAATTTGTATATTAGATATATTATTTTATTAGATTGCTTTTGTCAAGTTGTGTTTAATATTTTATTCGTTAAATTAAAGGCGAATTTACTCGCCATATATTAGAAAGTAATTATCATTACTGCATGAGTTGTTGATCCATCAGTCTGTAAGCATATATATCTATCTCCGTCATCAAATTCACCAGATAATCCAATAGAATAAAAATCCATACCAGAGTATACAATGATTTCATTCTCCCCCTCATCCACATCATCTGGAACAATTGTTAAACATGCCCCAAACTTAAGACAGCTAATAATAATATCCATTTCCATTTTGTTATCAATAGCGGTGTTAATCATTGCCAACAGCTTTTCTTTAGTACTAGTCATTTGTACCCCTTTCTCTGGCAATCATTAAAACGAATATCATTGATTTCTCTATTGTGATTTGATATAATGAAATCGCAAAATGATTACCAATAATCTTTTTATAAATATTGTTACTCTGGTTATTGAGTTACGTTTTGCATTTGCTCCTCATGCTGCAACATGGGGAGTTTTTTATTCTGCTTACTTAATCGAAACTTTGTTCGATTGGATGTCTATATTTTACCACCACTCAATTATATTATCAAGTGTAAAATTATTATACAGTTGGTAGATGGTAAAAAATACAGCCAGTTTAAAAACATTTTCCGTATGTGTTAAGATATGTCACCGAGTTCTGAATCTTACCAAATATTTTTTCGTGAATTTTTCTAATGTCTCCCATTGTAATGGTTTCTTCCATAGTAATGTGGTATTTTTCCGCAAGATGTCGCATCATATAAATCCTACCACTTTCTCTTATGGTTTTCATTGTCATGGATTCTAATCCCAGATATTTAAGACAAGATCTAAATCTCCCGCCAATCATAATTGTTGTGTTTTCAGTTCCGACACCTACCTTATACTTAATTATTGTATCTTCATCCCTATATGGGATTTCAATATGCTTTGTTGGATGCATGTTAATTGACGTTTTTTCTTCGTCTGCCTGAAACATGATATGGCGAAGTTCTGGAGATACTTTAATATCATTTCCATTAGATAAATGAAGAATATCGCCATCAAGGTCACTAATTTTAACATTCTTCATTATATCATCTGCAACAGGAATTCCCTCAAATAAACCAAGAAATATGAATCTATCTACATAATTCGGAAGCACACTTATTTCGTCAAGAAGCTGTTCTCTTGTGATTACAGTGCCAAGCAACTTTTTAACATCAGCACATCTTATCAATGTTTCTGTTTTAAGTTCACTAAAATGATTTTGATTATCTGATACTAACCCATTCATCAAACACCAATTTGTATATGCTACCAAACTATTGTTTAGTTGAACAAGACGCTGTACCGAGGATGTACTTAGATATCGGTAGAAATTCATAATCTCCTCAGATGTCCACTCGCACAAGTCCCGCCCGTATTTCTCTTCCATTTGAGCTGCATCATTAAATGCATTAACTAAGTTTTGTGCAATAATAGCTGTCTCAGATTTTTCATCAAGATATTGTCGCTTTCTCTCCTCATTATACATGATTTACCTCCTTCCCAATTTATCTTCTATGATAGATACAGCTTTCTTCCTTACTACTCCAGATGATGATATATTAAAATACCGTTTTTCTTCCTCGGTAATAGAATCAATTGCCTTACGAATGTTTGTTACGTAATTTTCCGTGTTAATATCTGAAGAGAACACATACATAATCGTAAGTAACATTACATCATCATATTTACCAAGAAAAGTATCATCTTGACTAGTAATCAGATTGAATTTGGTGGTCAATTCTGATTGAATAGATATGATAAATTTCATTTCCTCTTCTTTTTTTGGTTTGTTTTTAATGAAGAAATAAGTGATTAATTTAGTGAAGACACCAAGATCAATGTTAGAATTATTACGTCCAATCATCCCAGCGATATTACATCCGAGTCTATCATTATTAATACGTGTAGCAATTTTATTCGCTATATCATTTGGGTTGTAAGTATCAGAAGTGATTTTCTTCATCTTAGTCTTCTGGTCTTGCTGAAATATAAAACCAGTTGCCTTACCTGGATCGAAGTTAACAATACGCAATTCCATAGGATAATCAAATTCACGATTTTCGTCATTGATCTGTGACATTGCTAAATACCTATGGTAACCATCATCCAAGTTAAACATACCACTTGGAATTGAGAATATGGTTAACTTTCCGTTATTATACTCATACTCGGATCCGTCTGGTAAATTAAGTGTAATAATATCCGGAATATATGTTCCGTTTAACATTGCTTCTTTTATTTCTTTTACTGCACGATTGTTAACATACGGCTTATATATTTCAGTATTGCCAAATTTAACTCTACGCAACGCACGTTGTTCGTTCTCATCATAATTCAGTAATCTTGCTCTTTTCATGCGCATGAGTTCCTGTAATGATGTCGCGCCGACCCACTGATCGTCCGCCACTTTCAACATGTTGAATTCCAGCGGAAAACTAATTATTTCTTTATGGAATTTCTCTTTAGATAATGCATTTATTTCTTGTTCTGAGAAAAATTTGGTTAGGCTGTTACGGTCTAGAAACCAGACAACACAAAAGATTTGAAATGGCGTAAATTCTTTAATATCTCTTTTAAATGTAATGAGATCATCTGCGGTTGATATGTCCATATTGAAGCGGTCACTAAGTTCATCAAATAAATTTCTACGAGATGTTTTGTCTTTAATAATCTCACTTTTCGCAAACAGTTTTTCAGCGAAGTCATTGAGTTCCTGTCTGCTACGTTCTCCATAAAGCATTGGGTGAACCTCCTTTCTTTTAATATAGTATAACATAAATCATTATTTGATTCAATTATTACATATTATAAGTTTTAATTAATCGTAACCGGCTGATCCTTATTTGAACGGTTTAGATATATTTGCCAACTCTGAAATCTTATTTAAAACATTTCTATAATGATTGATTTCTTTATTGAATGAATCGTTTCCGTTTCTCTCTTCTGAAAATCCTATCAACCAGTTGGGCGTTGTATTACATTTAACTGCAATATCGATAAGTATATCATATTTTGGTTCTCTATCTTTTAAATAATATGCAAATGTTGATGGTGGTATTCCCACTCTTTTCGCAAATTCACACTTATTTAATCCACTTTCTTCAACAAGTAATCTCAATCTTTCATTAAATTTATTCATACAAATCTCTCCTTAATAATTTTCTTTTAATATTTATTAATATAAATCTGCAACAGCATTGATAGTATTAGTAATATCTTCATTAAATACAGCTGCATATCTTTTTGTAGGATTAGTATTTTTATGTCCAAGAATTTTAGATACAAGGTAAATATCTTTTGTTGCCTGGTATGTGTTTGTACCACAAGTAGAACGAAGCTTATGAGGAGTGATATGTTTATTTGGAATACATTCTTTGGTATACTTACCAATTATGAATTCAATAGAACGAACTGTCATCCTAGTTCTTCTATTAGAAATAAACAATGCATCACAATTCTTATCTCCTAACAACTCATTTCTTTTCTTAAGCCAAATATTTATATATTGTCCAGTTTTTTGATCAAAATTTACATATTTTGAAATATTACCTTTTTCTACTACTCTGATTCTTCTTTTCTCAAAATCAATATCGTTAATATTAATTTCACTCAATGCAGTTACACGAAGACCATTTACAACTGGTATTCTAAAAAGTAGTAAATCTCTATATTTCCATGCTTCTTGTCTTGCTTTACATAAATCATTGCCAGCTCCGTTTATAATTGTTACTTCAACTTTTTTAACCTCATCTGGAGTAAGATATATAACATCATTCTCTTGTATTTTAGGACGTTCAATAAGCCCTGTAGTAAACGGATCTTCTTCTATATATTTATTTGCTTTTAAAAATTTGAAAAAACTTGCTATAGAAGAATAAATAGCACACTGTGTACTTTCCTTCAGTTCTTTAATATTTTCATCTCCAAAATAATTAATTTCGGACATATAGATTTGGATTTCATAAGCATCTATTGTTTTAATCTTTTCAATGGATGGTAATTCTCCAAACTTATGTCTAAGAAATCTATCTATATTATTATAATATCTTAATTTAGTCATGTGCGTTTTAGAGTTGATATAATAATAATATCTCTTCATATATTCAGGTGCAGATTTAAGTTTTTCTTTTATAGTATTTTCTGTTTTAATTTGATCTTCGAGTCTCCCATTCATATTAATTACTCCTTTTATTATACAATCAATTTTACTTCTTCTTTACTATGAATATTTTTCCCATTAAGTTTTATTGACTTTTCTCTCCATTTCCAAATATAATCTTGATATATTTTAATAAAATTATTTGGGACATCAAAACCAATATTTTTTGCTTCTTCTATTGCCCATTGTGTTGCAAGATATTCTTGTAAATATCTTTTTTGATTTGGTTTATTTGTCAGTACATGACCAATTTCATGAAGAAATGCAAACAATGTCCATTCTGTTTGATGTGATTTAGTGCAAGAAGGTATTACTACTTTTCTAGAAATTATGTAACTATAAAAATCATCTGGTTTGTTATCTTCGAATTCAATTATTACTTGATTTCTATATTTAAGATACAAATAATTATGGAGATACTTTAATTTCTCTTTATTCAAAATGTCTCACCTCTGTTTCTTTATTTTACCATAAAACATAAAACGTTTTTCCAGCATCAATAGTAAATAAATAATTAATATAATGCCAAAATTCTACGGCTCCAAACCCACTTCTTATTTTTTTATCCTCTCTTCCAATTATAAATTTATCAAGATTTGGATTATCTTTTACTTTCTCCAATTCTTTCTTAAAATCTGATTGATTTAGTATAATACCTGTTCCATTGATATATGGTCTAATATTAGAATGAAAAACCCAATCACTATTATCATAAATCTTTATTTTTACATATTTATTATTATCAGGATCTAACACAATAGAGTATCCACGATTTAAACTTTTGCATTTAAGAAAATCTGCATTTATATCAATATACGCTGGATGAACCTTAAATACTGTTCCAATATTTTCATCCCCCATCATAGAAATAATATCTTGATAATAATTTTCTTTTAGTTTTATCTCTTCTAAATGTTTCTCCCATTCTAATTCTCTTTGCACAATATCTGGATGTCTACGTTCCCACTCTTTTCTTCTAAGTTCTTGATCATGCTTTTCTTCTAAATGAGCTAACCCTCCTGCGGTTACTCCTGCTGCAATTGCCCCAGCTGGTCCACCCATAATCATACCAGCAATAATACCAAAAATACCATTTTGAATAATTTCTTTCTTTTCTATACTAGCCATATAAATCCTTTCTATATATTAAAATATAATTATATTATCTCAATTCTATTAAAATCATATTGTTTTCTTCAATATTTCCATATGTAGTTGAAATAATACACTCTATCAATTCTTGCTTTTCATCTGCGTATTCTCCGGTCAATTCTAAACACTGCAAAAATCCACCAGAATAATACCCAAACATTAGACTAATCGTATTCCCACAAAAAAATTCTTTCATATCTTTACATCCATACCATCCTGTCGCAGCATTATCTTCCTTATTATATATTTCACTTCTTGTTAGATTATCTGTATTATTTATCGCATAATCAAAATCAGGAAAAATCATATTATCAAAATCAATCATATCCCAAATTGCATCAACACATTCTTTTAAAGTACCATAAAGCATAGTCCGTTTACTTTTTGTTTGTACTATAATCATATCCATCTCCTTATTAATTCTAATTAATAATATATATTGTTATCATTTTAATGTCAATACTATTTAGCATTTAATTTTTTAAATTATCATATATTTTCATTTTTTTAAATCGCAAGCCATACTCTGGCATTATCACACAAATCATAAAACTCTCCAAGATAATAGTCTACAGTATCATCTTCATCATCATAATCTTTATCCTCAATTACAGTTTCAATTTCCAATTCTAGATCTTCAAAATCAAAAGCATAATCCCAATCCTGTTTTGCATACTTGGCACAGATTTTTGCGAGTTTATCAAGAATATCATAACCGCAGTATTCATCGCTATTAATAAGTTCTCTTACTTCTTTGAATTCGTTACAAATTTTGTTCCAGTTTGCCATAACATATTCTCCTTTAATTATTTTTTACAAATTTAACAAATTTACCAGATGGCTTATAACCATGATTAATAACGCTTTTATATAATGCTTTAATTTCATATGGCTTTCCAACAGTAAACGTAATCGTTCCGCGATTAGTAACCTTTACAAATCGTGTTTCAGGAATAAAGCCAAGATCCATACAAATATCTATATACTCCATTGATACATGTTTATTATTGTGAATTACGTTCATAATATCATCTCCTTTACTCAATCTCAATTACAATCTGTGGAATTTCAATATCATTCCTATTTTCAGTTGTTGATGGGTACATATATTTAATTTCACTTTGCAGCCATTCATAACCACGATTTACGAGCGCATTTTCATGATCATCGCTATCATAAAACACATCCATGTCTTCTGTTTCTTCATTCCAACGCTGTACTCTAAGTGTGCCTTGAATTTCAAAGTTATCAAGCAGATCATTTACTGTCATAATATAAATCCCCTTTCTATAATATTGTTATTACAATATACTACACAATGCTTCTAATACTATACAGCATTCTTTTGGCTTCATTGCTATTCCAACTTGTCTATCTTCAATATATAAAAGATAATAACCAGCATCATCCCAACAAGCTTTTACATGATTATTGTTTCCATGTAATGTAGCTCTACTACCTACGGTATTAAGCTCTTTTACTAAATAATTAACAGCGTCCTTGTAGTTATAATTTCCCATAAATATCCTCCAATCAAAACTGAATTTTATCGTGTCTCATCCACATCCGCACAAAAGATAACATCATCTCCATCAAAAATCTGAAGTGTATATCTACCGACATACTCGTCATTATCCATTGGTTCTCTGTATAAACCGATTTCCAATGTATGACCAGCTCCATATTTCAAAAACTTACCAAATGTTGACCAATTTCCTGGTTCAATCTCTGCCCAATCAGGAAACATTTCCTTTACGCTATCGCTATTCATATACGGCATATTATCACCTCTTTTATCCATTTACTTTCTCCTTTCGCTCAATCAATCTTAGTTACATAGTAGATATACTGCGGATTTTCTTCGAAGAATTCCTTTTCTTTCTTGCGTTCTTCCTTACGGATTTTCCGCAGAGTTACTTCAACTTCGTTCCCGAAGATCGCCATCATCATCCGGCGAAGCGTTCTCATAACTGTTTCCGCTTCTTTATCATAACAGCAACCAGATTTCGATCCTGTAATCACATTCCCAGTTTCCATATTCTTGATGGTGTATGATACGTTTGCCTTTTCACCAAATCTCGCTTCGTAGTAATCACGGCAAGCTTCACGGTACTCATTAATCATTGTATTAAACACATTATTATTCATTTCCATCACTCCTCTCCACAAATTTCACAGTAATCAACTTCCCACCCATTCGGTTCATAAGGTTTCATATACCAATCAAGCCGAACTCCCTGATCTGTATACGGTGCAACACAATTGGCGAAGATCGAGCAGCTAAAACCGCTCAATCCAAATCCCTTGTTGTCACTTGTTGTGATGTAAGTTAACTCATCTTCGGAGTAGTTCTTGTCCGGCCAGTTGCTTGCCTTAAACACGATCTTACCAATGAGTTTCTTCTGCGTTCCCTTGGTGGTAAACGCTTTCTCTTCGTTAAAGCGGATCATCTCGTTGCGAAATTCTTCGAAGTTCATTTTCTTCATGGTTCGTTCTCCTTTCAACCAAACATTATGAAATCATTAACAAGACATCTTGTTTCTTCTTCGATCTCATCGCACCAGTATCTGAGACACGAATCTCTCATTTCTTTATGTTCCCAGTTCTCTTTGCTAAGACCAACCGCATCGATTTTAATGTAACCATCCTCATCAATATCCCAAAGCGGTTTATTATATTTCTTCATCCATTCTTCGTTGTCTTTGCGTTCTTCATCGGTTGCTTTCGTTACCCATTCCACCAAACCATTTTCATAATCATAGCGGAATTCTTTTCGACCATATTTATACGCTTTAGATTTCATTCGATCATCTCCTATCTCTTTTAATAAATCTTTTCCATTCTTTTAAAACACGATCATCTGCTTTTTCCTCAAGTGATTTTGCATAATCCACTAACTTATATTTCATGCTTGGTGGACAATCTCCATCATTATAAAATCTATAATAACGAAAGAATACAAATCTAGTTGTCTTATTCCAATCCCATTTTCCGGTTTCAACTTCCTTAACCATTTCGTTATACATATCCTGATATTTTCCGGCGCCCTCCCAATATGTATTTTGTGTATCAATATCTTTCCATGTTTGAATATTCATAATATCATCTCCTTTATCCAATCCAAATTCCTTCTTTTGCTATCTCAGAAGTATTCATATCTTCCAACTTGTAATAAAACTCACGTACTTTATCTGCGGTTTCCGTATCACCAGCTTCTTTTAAAAGATCTGCAACAAAGTAAACCATGTTGTCCATGGTGGCACGGTTCGGAATGCTTACATATCTCTCATTATTATGAACTACTTTTTTAATTCCTTTTGGTGTAATCATTAAATCATCTCCTTTTATAAAACTTGATTTTTATTCATACACGAAATTTTCTCTGCCAACATACTCGCCATCAACATAATCTTCATCGCAATAGCCAGAATACCAAGTAACTTCACCATGTGTATCTTGCATATCTCCCATCTTGCATATGCAATCCTCGTCGCTGTTTCCATTGATTACTACTTCATAACCATCTTCAAAACGAACACATAATTTATATGGCCAAAGCAACTTCATTTCTTAATCTCCCTTCATCAAGCGTGATTTTCATTGGGTGTCTCAAATTGCCTTTCCGCTCTTATCGCCTAAAATCCAGAGCAAAGCGTCGATCTGGTTATAGATAAACTCTTTTTCATCATATGTATCAGGCATTTCAGAAGCCTTGTTCATCAGTTCCTCGATTTTTTCACGGATTTCTTTTTCTGTTCTCATTTTGCTCTCCTTTCTGATAAAACGTGTCTTTTATTTAATATACTTCTTAATAAATGTTATTGCCATTCTTCCTCAGTTTCAACAAAAACATTTAGGATACTATAATTTCTCATGTCTCCAATTTTATCCTTCACATAATCAACTGCTTCTTGTGCGGTTAATGCTTCAGTATGATAATGTTCTCTTGTTACTGTCAATTCATTCATGGTTTCAACAATATAAAACTTTTCCATTTTTTCTCCTTTCCGCTGCTATTGTTACTGTCATGCAATCACTTCCATTCATAAAACGTGTTATTAAAAGTCTCTCAGTTGATACTTGTCTTTCACGATGTATTCTTCAATGTTAATATCAACAATTGATTTAACTCTTGCTTTCTTAATTGCCTGTTCAATCGTTTTCGCTTTTATCTTTTTTACTTTATATGTATTGCCAACAACATAATCAATGATGTATGTTTTCATATAATCACCTCCCTTCATAAAATTAATTTATTGCTTCAGCTTTTAACTTACATTCAAGCAATGTTTTTTCGTAATATAAACCTTTATAATAATCATCAGCATTTCTATCGAGCAGTCGCCAATGATCACCATAAACCCTGTCCCATGTTTTTATGATATGAAATCTGCCATCTTCGCTTTTGTATTCACCCGCTTCAATACGTTTCCATTTGATCATTTAAATCACCTTCCTTCCCACAACTTTGGCCAATTCTCATATAGGTCAGAATCTACTCTATGCTTGTCATCTGCATAAGCCCAAAGGGCTGCAATTATTCTTCCAGTTTCCGGTTCCCATCCTTCCGTATACCAGCCGCTATATATAAAATCACCATATTTCTCAATAACCTCTTCAATGTTCATGTATGGGAGTCTAACCTGTGTTATATCTGTACTTCCTTTTTCTTTCCATACATTAAAAATCAACATTACTTTATATTTATTATTGCCAGAAAATTTTTCTTTGAGCCTTTCCATTGCATCGTCTCCTCTCATCAAAGGCGAGTTTTATTAGAGTGCTATCCAAGCACCGGTTTCTTCTTGAATAGTTACATTAATGAATGGATCGTTAAACCACGCCGCACCAAGACAACCATTATTCAAACATGGAGTTTCAAATCCGTATTTGCCTGTGGTGAGGATTTTATCATTTACTAACATCTGACCAACCGCATTCATGCATTTAATAAATACCGTTCTCTTTTTGGCATTACGCTTTACAGTTACATTTACTTCATACTTCTTGTTCTCATCAACGTATGCAGTTACAACATATTTCATTTGAATTCTCCCTTCATCAAAGCTGTTTTCATTACAACTCAAATTCAATACGATCATTAATACCAGACTCTGAATGATAAACACGAACGTTTTCAATTTCTCCAGCTTCTCTTTCTCCGAAAAATACAACTGGCAAATCATCGTTGAAATCTG
>Ga0247608_10004627_pt1 | contig 15281 bp, 16 predicted proteins | sample 176DNAGHGlowgp2_FD_193490 | JGI IMG/M metagenome (GOLD analysis project Ga0247608, IMG submission 193490) | Sheep rumen microbial communities from Palmerston North, Manawatu-Wanganui, New Zealand - 1766 DNA GHGlow gp2 | ecosystem: Host-associated > Mammals > Digestive system > Stomach > Rumen ...
TGCAAAAGCTATATTGAAAGCTATCGGAGCGTCAGGAAATATAGGATTAAGCCGTTATGTTTCTCACAGCGACAGCGTATCCTATAGTGAATCGGTTGCCAAAGATTATCTTAACAAGTTTGCTCAATATACTGAGTTGTTGACTGACAAGCATTGTGAACGCTTGCGTGCTGGACGCAATATCGGATTTTGGAATGCTGGGGTCTATGTCCTGGCTAATACTGAGGATGATGTAAATCTGGTCACTGGAATCCTGCGTTCTGTTTATTCTGGCGACAGTTCCCATATTGAACCCATCAGGACTCATTTATTCCATGCCAATAGCGCGTTACGGTCTATCAAAGAATACAATCTTGTTCCAATCATTAATCATGATGCGATGGAAGTTGATACCGTTCCCGAAGTGTGGCACATTTTGGGTAAACCATTCCAGTATGTGAGTACACCTGTGAACACCGAGGAATTGTCTCTTTTCTCATCATTGCCCCGTAAGGATGTTCCAGGTATCCGATTTGTGAAGAATGTGGCGCGCTTTGCCAACAATCCAGGTAAAACCAAAGACGAAGACGAAGTGGTCAATATAGGCCGAATCGTTGACACTGGTGAAACCCAAAGCATCCCATACACGGTGTCGGTCAATTCCCTCGTGCGACATTCCTTGATCGTGGGTTCAACAGGTTCGGGTAAAACAACGACCTGCAAGACGCTCATTAATGCCGTCCTTGGCAAAAAGAAACCCATTCTTATCATTGAGCCTGCTAAGGACGAGTGGGTGAGATGGGCCATCAAGCAGAATGAGTCATTGCCCGATGAAGAGAAAATCGCCATTTTCGAACCTGGTGTAACATCGTTTGAAGGCACGATACTTTCGAAACTGCACTTGAATCCTTTCCAGCCCGCAGCAATCGCAAGAGCACCGATCGACATGCAGACGCGGTGTGAGAAGTTCACGGCACTCATCAATGCCACATTGCCTACTGGAGATATCCTCCCTGTCATAATGGACGAGGCCCTATATGCTTTCTTGAAAGAAGAGGTAGACGATTTTGAGGAAGAGGAGATGGAGCAGTTGACCAAATACCCTTTACTGGAAGGTGCATTGTTGGTTGCTAAGAAGTTACTGAAGGAGCGTGGATATGAGCAACGTGTGACCGATAGTTTTGTCGCAGCACTTGAGACGCGTTTCAAGTATCTGACGCGAGGAAAACGCGGAAAGGTATTGAATCAGTCAATTTCGACTTCATATGACCAATTGTTTAACCACAACTGTGTAATCAATCTGAGCAAGATTCCTAATGCCAAAGATAAGGCTTTGATTATGTCGATGGTTTTATTGTCTCTTCACGAGTATCGCATGTCGGCCTATACCTATGATGCGAAATACCGCAAGCAGGCTCAGGACAATCAGCTTATGCATTTGACGGTTATTGAGGAAGCTCACAATGTAATGGCCCGCCCAAATGCTACACTTGAGGGAACTGGAAATCCACAACAGGTTGTGGCGGATTTGTTCTCCAATATGCTCTCAGAAATCCGCTCTCTGGGTGAAGGATTCATGATTCTTGATCAAGTTCCCACGAGGTTGATTCCCGATGTGATTAAAAACACCAATTATAAGATATGTCATCGCATGACCTCAATCGATGATTGTGCAGTCATGGCCCAGGCATTGGCGTTGCGAGAAGACCAAAAGGGAATTATCCCTACCCTTGAACAGGGTGACGTGATAGTGTCTAGTGATCTTGACGATGCCGCTTCTTGGGTTAGAGTTAAAAAACCAGATATTAATTTATAAATCAATCATTATGTTACTAATGGAAGCTAATACAACAAGTCGACTCTGGATTGTCTTGGGAGGAGTGGCAATTGTTGGAGGTATATGCCTTGTTCATTACTTGTTAAAGGGTCCGAAACCGCCAAAGGATGGAAAGGTTGGATTAACTAACAATATTCCTCCTAAGCCAACCCACAATCCTAAACCAGCACCAGAACCGCCCCGTCCAATTGATTCTGCCTTGGCTGATGTAAAGGTGGAAATTTTGAAGATGATCAGGTATTTTAGAGGCAGCATGAATGCATTATTTGGTATTCATGTCGAAGGAAGCCTTGTTGATGGAAACTTTGTATTCACCAATTTAGAGCAAATCATTAATGATTATGGCAGTGATGTGTTAAAAAAATGGTTTTCTTCATTCGTAAAAGATAGAAATGAGTGGACCTCCGACCTCTATAAGAGTAAATCGAGCCAAATGCTGGATTTGTTAAAGCAATGCGGCGTGACCAAGTCCACAGAGATTAAAGTCAGATGGAATGAGTCAACTCAAAAGCATTACAAGAAATTGGAATCTTCAATTCAGGATGGCCAAGTTTGTGAAGTGGTTGCTCCCTGCTGGATTTTCGGAAATGAAGTCTTTGAAAAAGGACTAGTGAGAAGTATAAAACAATAATTAACACTAATAACAGAATGATTATGGCATTTGAAATGAATGAGCTAAATGAGTTAGAAGCGCAGAACTCAGCAGCAAGAGAAATGGCGCAAGATGGTGAGACTGTCGGTGGCACAGGTTCAATCACCATGACTGAAGGAGCCGAAACGGCAGGCAGTACGGGTCTGATTGCAAGAGCCGAGACTGCCGGTAGCACTGCTTTGTTAGAAAATGCTAAGGAGGCTCCCGATGAATATGTTAACATGGAACATGCAAGTTTGTCTCCCCTAGTCGGCTATGGCATCTATCGGATTTCGACTATGCCTGAGGTTAAGAACTATCTGAATGATAAGATTGATGGTCTCAAGGAGGAGTTCCATGATTATTGTGAGAAGGTCAAGGATTTTGTTGGCGAGAAAATCACCAATGTTAAGGAATCTTTCCAAGAATTCGAGACAAATCTGGCTGATAGCATTAAAGACTATTGTTGCGAAGTTTACGACAACATTAAGGATTTCTTTACTGCTGAAGAGAAACCAAATTTCATGTCATATCAGTTTCCAGAAGCTGCCCAGTTTAATGAAGGCATCAACGAGGGCCGCGATTTTGGATTGAATGAATGTACTGAGGCGGCCCTTGAAATTTTCAACCCTGGTGTCATCTCAGAATGGACTAACATGTCATTGGAGGAAAGAAAAGGTCTTGCTTTGATGTATGCTGACAAAGTTGCTGAGGCATTTGACTTAGTCAATTATCAAGGCGTTTATATCGAGGAGATGGAACCCAACGTGCTGGGATTCAATAACGGTGATGGTTCCATCCACCTGAATGAGTCAATTCTTGAAGGGGAAGTATCACCTCTGCAGGTAATCGATACAATCACCCATGAACTGCGTCACCAATACCAATCAGAGTGTATCCGTGGATATCATGACGTTCCCGACGAAGTGAGAGTTGAATGGGGTATGGCTACGGCCATTTACAATTATGATAATCCAACCTGCTATGACCCATGGGGCTATCACTACAATCCGTTGGAGATTGATTCTAACTATGCGGCAAATACTGTCGTTCACAATATTTCAAACCAAATGTTTAATGACGCTTTAAATGGATAATGAATTATGGATACAGTAAATAAAGATCAACTTAGAGAGCGATTAATCAATGAAGGTTATATCCCTGAATTTGGGTTGGATAACACCATTGACAACTTGCTTGGCTTGCAGAAGTTGGAGAATCCTGGTGCCTTCAACATGCTGTTGGACTGGTTGAAAACTGGCAAGATTAACAAATTTGATCCAATTGAAGGCATTGACTTAAAGTTTCTGCGGAACAATTTGAAAATGAAAGATCCTGCTATCATTTTAGCTTATGGGATGCTGCTCTATGATCCTAAGCCAAATGCGGTTTTCCTCAAACGGCAAGAGAAACGAAAGAAAGCATTCACTCCGCCAAAGTCTGAATAAAACCAGATAGTGGCAATTAATTAGCTAATCTGATATTAATCTTGAATATGCATCAGCCCAATTTCAATGCGAAGAAAATATTGTTGGAGTTGGGCTTTTTTAGGATTAATTTTTCATCCCAAAGTGGCTATGACGTGCACAAAAATGATTAATCTGAACATCTGCATCCAAATATCATGGAACTGCTGAGGCAATACTTAATGCCATCATGGCAAATGGTTTCCAGAAGATGAGTCGACACTATGTACATTTGCTACCCACAAAGAAAAAAGTAACTTATGTCGGTAAGTGACACAGCAAGCCCGTTTTGTTAGAGATTGATGCCAAAGCAATGTGGACTGATAGATGTGGGTTCTATCTTAGTCGCAATGTTGTCTGGTTAACTAAGTTTGTAGATGTCTAGTATCTCAAGATTAGCAATATATAATATTTTAATCACATTACTATGACAATAAGACAGTTATATATTAAGGGACTAGTGTTGCTGGGAAAAGCTGTTGACATATGGTCAAGAGGTGAATACCCTGCAGATGTACTGTCTAACCTGTGTAGCAATGGATTCCGTTTTGATGGAATGGACTGTGGCAGCATGGAGGGATTTCTCCAGTCCTTGAAGCATAGGGACAAAGACAAGCAGAGGCAAATTTGTTCGATGAAGGGCAGGAATGCCAAGAAGCGATCCTCACGGGGTTGGCAGACCGATCAAATAGTGTGGTGGAAAGGTAACACTATAGACCGTCAGTCAAAAGATTTCTTTGACTTTGTCTGTGCAGCTTATATGGCTATGTTTGAACAGAATGAACGACTTCGCACCGCTTTGATGTCAACCAGAGGCAAGATGCTCTACCACAGCCACGGTGAAAGCAACCCGTTCATGACCATCTTGACCGAGAAGGAACTATGTCAGATTCTGACAGCTATACGTGATGATTATGACAAGCGAGATAAGCATTCATGTAGAATGAAGATCATATTTGAAGAAGATGGAAAAGAAGAAATTGAGGGGTAAGGCAAAGTACTTCGGATGGGGATATGTACATGGTGCGGATGGCCCATTTGTTTCTATAACAAGATGCTTATTAGATGATTGCAGATTAGTTATGTGGACCGATGCAGGGGTTTGGTACGCAGAAAATAATGTAATAAAGAATGCGGCTGAGAATTTTGGCGTGGGACTTCGGCTAATAAAGGTATACTCACTAGATGATTATAATATTGAGGCTGTTTTTGAACCGATACCTGATGCTCCGCAGAGGTTTATTTATGTGGATAGAGGCCTACGTATGCCCCCAGCAAATGCCTACGTTCTTGCTACTGACTTTGGGGGCGAGTTTTGCATCAAGCTTTATAGAGAAGATATTCATGGTAATCGAGTTTTTCTTTGGGGAGAAGATTATATTATCAAGTAATTTTTTAAAGACTGTATTGTCAGATTAAACAACAATAATCATGAGCAAGCGACATGTCATATTGACAATTATTGTTGCCGAGTCAATCACAACGGTCTTGTGTACACTCAATATCGGCAAAAAAGAAAATTGTTACCACAACCAGCTTTACCCCTGGTGATGTACTTTTCTCGTTCCAACCCTACGAGATATCCTTCTTTGCTACTGGATGTTTTCACTTCACTATCCCCTGCAGCCGCTTGATGACCTATCTCACCAATCGAGCCAAATGGTGCATCGGGTTATGAGAAAGAATAATTCTCTTTTATCAGAGGATACTTGATGATATTCATTCAGATTATAGGTATTTGTACTATATTTGCAATTAGATATGACTTATCTAAAGCAACATAAACTATAATGTAAGATAAAACGATGGAACAGCAATATATCGCCCGCCTTGCAGAGGCGTATAAAAGGGGCTATCAATTGAAATACGCTGAAGCGAAAGAGGCTCCAGAGATGAAGCCACATTACTTTAAGGCAAAAGAGGATTTGCCTAGGGTGCAAGTAGTGTTGGGTTTTCTGCATAGTATAGTCCCTGCTGGGCAATGTCAGTCATTGCTTGATGTGGGCAGTGGCCGGGGAGTATTCCTGTTCCCATTGCTCAGGGATTTTCCTGACTTGGAAGTGACGAGTCTGGACATATTACCGCATCGAGTAGAACTGCTTCAATGTTTGCATGATGGTGGCGTTGGCAATCTTCATCCTATGCAAGAGGACATTTGCACATGGAAAGCTCCGGACAAGTCATTTGATGTGGTAACGATGCTTGAGGTAATGGAACATATACCCGACATTTTGACAGTAGTACGAAATGCTATACGTTTGGCAAGGAATTATGTTATCGTTTCCGTTCCGTCCAAGCCGGATGATAACCCTGAGCATATTCATCTTTTCTCGAATAATGACTTGAAGCAACTTTTTATCGAGAATGGATGCAGTAAAGTAAAATTCATGTCAGTCACCAATCACACGGTGATGATTGCCTATCTCAATTAAGCAAGAATTATGATACTAGAAGATTTAATTATCAAATACCCTCGAACGCCGCACCTACAAGGATCAAGACTCCAGCCTGGTGATGAAGACCTGCGCCAAAGACCATTTAGCGATATTGGAGGTCATCATGTGGTACTTGAGGAAAAGATTGACGGGGCAAACTCAGCTATCTCATTTACCGAAGATGGAGAATTGCGTCTGCAAAGCCGTGGGCATTTTCTGACAGGAGGCTATAGGGAACGGCATTACGATCTCTTGAAACAATGGGGAGCCGTTCATAAGAATCGAATGCATGATGTGTTGGGACATCGATACATCATGTATGGCGAATGGATGTATGCCAAGCATTCCATCTATTATGACATGCTGCCTCACTACTTTATGGAGTTTGATGTTCTGGACCGTGAGGCCGGCAAGTTCCTCGATACACCATCCAGGCACAATTTACTGACAGGTTTACCCATCTGCTCGGTGCCTGTACTTGCCTGTGGAACATTCAACAGTATTGATGATTTATTGAAGTATCTTGGTGATTCGAATTATATATCGGCCAACCATATTGAACACCTACGAGAAGATGCTCGGAAATTAGGGCTGGATGCAGACAAGATCTGTCGTGAAACAGATGCTTCACGGACGATGGAGGGCATCTATATCAAAGTTGAAAAAGACGGTGAGGTCGTTGACCGAATGAAGTATGTTCGTGCCTCGTTCCTACAGGCTGTCGAGGAGTCGCAGTCACATTGGCTCGAACGACCCATAGTCCCGAATAGAATAACAACATCTATTGATGATTTATTTGTGTGAATGATCGATTGGAATCACATAGAATCAACGGTGCTTTGCAGGTTTGAGGAAGATTTGCGTCAAACTCAACAGTCACCTGTATTTCATGCCGAAGGGGATGCCTATACGCATACCCTGATGGTCTGTGATGCCTTGAAGAATTATCCCCAGTATCAAGAGTTGAATGAGCGTCAAAAGCATATCCTGTATGTGGCGGCTTTGCTCCACGATATCGGAAAAATTCACACGACGAAATACATTAATGATGATTGGCATTCTCCTCATCACGCTCCATTAGGCAGCAGAATGGCACGTGAATTGTTGTGGAAAGACTACGGGTTATGTGGGCAGAGAGAACTGATGGAAGTACGTGAGGCTATCTGTTTACTGATATGCTACCACTCATTCCCTCCATTCGCCATTGATGTAGAGGATGCTCGACTTCGGTTGCATCGCATGGCCTCCAACAGCTTGCTTGTACCTGATTTCTCCATCCGTTTGCTATGCATCTTGTGTAAAGCGGATATGCTTGGACGCCGTTGTGAGGATCAACAACAAATGCTTGAGCAGATCGCTCTTTGCGAGGAGTTGGCAATGGAAGAAGATTGCTTCGATTCCTGTTTCTCATTTCCATCGCAGCAAATCCAAAGGAGATATCTGGCTGGCCATGGGGTTTGGAAAGAACAGAATCTTTTTGATGAGTCCTGGGGAGAGGTGGTTATGATGAGTGGCTTGCCTGGAACGGGTAAAGACACTTGGATTCAGCGCAACATGCCTGACAAACCTGTCATCTCTCTTGATGATATTCGTCGAGAACTTAAGGTCTCCCCAACCGACGACCAGGGATATATAGCCAATATTGCCCGAGAACAAGCAAAAGATTATCTGCGGAAGCATCAATCATTTGTATGGAATGCCACGAATATTACTGCACAAATGCGAGAGTCACTAATCAGCCTATTTGAAACCTACCACGCTCATGTTCGAATAGTTTATCTTGAAACAGAATGGCAAACGTTGATGGAACGTAATCACAATCGTGAATTTAAGGTGCCCGAGCCCGTCATAGAGAAAATGCTCGGTAAACTGGCTCCTCCCGAACCCCATGAGGCAAGAATTGTTGAATGGAAGTCTATTTAATGATAGTTTTTTGTTTACGTTTCTCTCTATTACCGTATAAAGGAGTAGCAAGCATTTATTAATAACTAACTTTAGGAAACAATGGAACAGATAAAGCGTCAATATATACCGTCCTATCGGAGTGATATTTCATTTTCGCCCGACAAGGTGTTTTTTACCTCGGACACTCACTTTTGCCATGCAAATGTAATCGAGTACTCCCAAAGACTCTTCAATGACATTGATGAGATGAACGAGGCTCTGATTCGCAACTGGAATGCAGTTGTCCCGAGAGACGGAATCGTGTTCCACTTGGGCGATTTTTGCTTCGGTAAGAACAAAGAGTGGAATGGTATTTTAGATAGGCTTCATGGAACCATTCATCTGGTTCTTGGTAACCATGATCTGAGGATGGCTCAACATGATGTCATGGCCCGATTTGCTAGCGTTCTATTAGAAAGCAGAATTCACGTCGGCACCCGTTGGATATGGTTGAACCACTTTCCGATGTTGTGTTATGCCCATGAGAGATGGGATTGGCAATTATTTGGCCATATCCATACTAATCCAAGGAATAACAATATCATGTCGTTGGAACGAATGGGAATGCTCCTGCCCAATCAATATGATGTCGGGGTTGACAACAACAACTTTACACCGGTCTCATTCCACCAGCTTGAAGATATCATCCGACATCAGATGGAAACTGGCAAACGGTGGGTTACAGAAAGAAAATAATAATAAATAGTCATACTGTGTAAAATTTACGCAAGAAAATTTGGTGGATTGAAATAGCGGTTGTACTTTTGTGTAAAATTTACACAAGATATGATAGATAAAATAAGAAAAATTGTTGTTCTGGGCGGGAGTTTTAATCCGCCAACGTGGGCCCATTACAGGTTAATGGAGAAGGCTCTTAATGTGCTAGGAGCTGAAGGCGGCATTTTTGTTCCAGTAAGTGATGCCTACCTGAAGCGCAAAATGCGCCATAGTCACCCACCAGTTGTGCTATCACCTGAGTTGCGTATTAAAATGCTCCAGGCCATGTGCACTGATGAGCGCATGTCAGTAAGTGAGATTGAAATCGGTACCATTGCAGCAAGAACCGTTGATACAATGCAGGGGCTACAAAAAATGTATCCTGACGCCGAGTTGTACTTTGTGATGGGTGCTGACAAGTTAGACCTGCTTATCCACTTAACAGAGAATAGAAACTTCTTGAAAATGTTTAATGTCGTACTCTATTCACGAGATGGCGAGGGACTTGAAACGATTTTGAGAAATAGCGAAGTGCTATCACATTTTCTTGAGCGTATTGTGGTTCTGCCTCAACCTGATGGTATCGAGACCATCAGCTCATCCCTGGTCAGGAACCGAATGCTATCAGGAAAGACTAGTCAAGATTTGCTTTGCCCTGGAGTTTGGGAGTTATTCAAAGGATTCATACCTGCTGATTTTCCAGATATGATTACCAAGTTCAAAGGCGAGTTTGACTATCTCAACAACCGCTTCAGTTGTAGATTCTCTTGGCAAGGGTTAGAGCATCGCACAGCAGAGGCGGCGTTTCAATCATCCAAATGCGAGGATGAGGCAGAACGGAAAGTATATGCCACAAGTTCTGTCAACAAAGCGATATTATTGGGAAAAGATCAGAAGCCATACCCTGGCTGGGAAGATGTTCGCCTCAACATCATGGAGTCGATTCTCAAAGCGAAGTTTGGTCAAAATCCTAAACTGATGAAAAGGTTGAAAGATACTGGGAACCGTATTCTCATCAACGGAACCAAGCAAGATACCTTTTGGGGTGTGGACTTGTATAGTTGGCAAGGTGAGAATCATTTAGGTGAAATATTAATGAGCATAAGAGATAAGGAGATTGAAAATGAAATACAATATTGAAACAATCAAGCAAATCGTCCACGGCAATCCTGATACGATGATTATCTACTTCTGGGGCCATACGCCTAATCCCAAGAAGATGACAGCTTCATGTCTGAGCCAGTGGTATGATTGCTATTTCGTGGTGAATGGTGTGTGCTATCACACTACCGAACAGTTTATGATGGCCAGCAAGGCTCTGCTATTTGGTGATGACGAGGTTCACCGTGAAATAATGACGGCGTACAGCCCATCTGACCACAAGAAGCTGGGCAGGAAAGTTCATGGCTTTAATCCTGAGTTATGGGATGCCATAAAATATGACATTGTCGTGGAAGGGAACAAAGCCAAGTTCGGACAAAATCCTGAACTTAAAGAATTTCTGCTCTCCACTGGTGATGCCATTTTGGTTGAAGCCAGTCCGTACGATAAGATTTGGGGCATTGGCTTGGATAGAGAAACAGCTATGAAGGGTACTGTTGACCAATGGCGGGGTGAGAACCTGCTGGGATGCGCCTTGATGGAAGTACGTGACTGGTTAAGAGGCAAATAATTATCATTATTAGATAAGCAATGGAATCAATAAAAGGAACTTACACCTATGAGTATCCACATCCGAGTGTCACGACCGACTGTATAATCTTCGGATTTGATGGCACAAAACTGAAAGTGCTGCTTGTCGAGCGAGGCATTGAACCATTCAAGGGGCGATGGGCATTTCCAGGCGGCTTTTTGCGAATGGATGAGTCGGCCGAGGCCTGTGCATTGAGGGAGTTACAGGAAGAAACCGGGCTGGAAGGTGCTTATATCAAACAGTTCCACACCTTTTCTGATCCCAAACGGGATCCGAGGGAGCGCGTAGTGACAGTGGCCTATTACGCCCTTGTGAGAATGCAAGAGGTAAAAGGCGGTGACGATGCAGCCAAGGCAGCGTGGTTCGCACTGGACGAAGTGCCGTCATTGGCGTTTGACCACGATTTGATTTTCAGAAGGGCATTGACCGAGCTGCGTAAACAGATTCATTTTGAGCCCATCGGTTTTGAACTGCTGCCAGAGAAATTCACGGTCAAGGAACTTCAACTCCTTTATGAGGCCATTCTTGATGTGAAATTTGATCGACGCAACTTCTATAACAAGATGAAGCATCTGGAGATTCTCACACAGTTGGACGAAACGGTCTTCAACTCACCCAAGAAAGAAGCGTTCCTTTTCAAGTTCAACCCAAAGAAATATGATGAATTGAAACAAAAAGGATTTAGGTTGGAGTTTTAAACACGATATTACTATGTCAAATGATAAAAATAAGGCTCTAATGATGTGGACGATGGGTGCTGGCAATTCTGCAAAGCGGTTCAATGGCGAGAACCCTATTCCCGCCAAAACCAAGGTTGCCACTAAAGATAGTTGGAAAACGCTGCACATGCCTGGCAGCAATACAACCATCCCAATGAACGTCACGATTTCAAGTGAGGCCATGGCCGTTGTGAAAATGGGGCATATCCCTTCGGCAATGGAGGACCATTGGTTCATGTATTGTGACGAAACCACCATACGATATTACCGCAGTTGTACTGGCATTTGTATCTTTGTCGCTAAATACGAAGAATGTGGCGAACAATACAGAATTACTGAACTGACAATGAATCGCGAACAGGGTCAATACCGAAGTACCGATAATGAACACGATGTCGCATTGTTTCTGGCTCTGCTGACCGAGGAGTTCGGTGGCGATGCCAGTCAGTTCTGGAAAATAGTTCTTAATTAGCTTGCCTGCTACGTTTTTCCAAGGATTGTGGTATTTTATTTTGTTTTTTAGTTTGGCAATCAGCTTCAAAGAATCACCTCGGTGTCCTACATCATACTCTCACTATAGTATTTGCTTTTCTTTTGATGAGTCCCTCTGTTAACAAACATTAAGAGATAATGTCTTCAAAATTCTAGCTGAATTCAGAACACATGAAGATGATTTTTGTAATTTTGCAATAAGAGAACTTCACAGCGGTTTTATTGTTTTTTTAGCACTATAGATTCACGAATAATCCCGCAATCTCAATGGTTTTCAATTAATTATTTTTATCGAACTCACATGAATTAAATTGATGAGATTATGAAAAAGTATAAATGGATTATTGGTTTGTTACTGACTATAGTCTTTGTCTTGCCGCCCATCATTATATTAAGGTCATTTATGTATGGCACTAACGGAACGGGGATCGCGTGTCTGATTGTTATTTATGCTCTACTGATTGCATCTATATGCTATTCCTTCTCTGACGATTATTTGAAAAGATTCAATAAAACCTGGATTAATGTTTTGAGTCTTATTATCTTTGGCTTTATCCCATGGGTAGCTATCGTGGGGGGATTGTTTGTTGGTGGTGTACTCTTGAATGAGCATTATGTAAATAAAAAACGCCATCAGACACTGCAGACTGAAGTTGTGGACAAGGTCAACAACAATCGTGAAAAATTCTTGACCATTGATAGCCTCATCAATGCCTATCGAAAGGTTGATCCAGTTTTATCGGCTGACAATATCTCAAAAATAGAGGCATTGAATATAAGTAAGCCCGAACTGAACAAGAAAATCAAGGAGTTTGAAAAAGTATATGCCTATTTGAAGAAAGATCATGAGAACTATAAGCATATTGAGAACGACAGTCTAACTTGTAGGATACCTATGCTGTTTTGGTGTTGTGACGAGAATGGCGGACATATGAAAGATGCCGCTTTTCAGGACTTCTTTAATTTTAATACAAAACCAGAAGATGGTTTTGTTGGGGAGGAATTTAAGATAAGCGTATTTGCTGATATAGTGAAATTAGAGGCTTTTATTGACTCATGTGAACATCAAGGCATACTTCATCGGGATGTGACAGAGACAATAGAGCAATGTGTAAATACTTTAAATTCAGCCAAATACATGTCTATTATAAAGGAGAAATATCTTATTGTCCCTTCCATCGTAGGTCCCTCCTATACGGCAGGTATGCTAAAAGCTGATGTTTATGTCTGGGATTTTGCGCGACATTCCTTTGTTGACACGCTGCAAGTATATACCGAGAGCTCAAGTCAAATAAAGAGTTCTAACACTTATTACAAAATCACAGACAACGAAACACTTAATGGCAATTTGCACCAAAACTTGCACAATGATTTGTTGAAGGTTTTGAAAGCAAATGGCTATTGAGCATCAAACAACTCTTGTGATTGTCGTCTCCAATTAGCAACTGTAGAGACAAATTCTGGTCGTGTTTTTAACACTACAAGATAGCTAAATAGTCATCTATATTACTAATTTTCACTCAATTCAATTTTATTGAACACGCGTTAAATAGTTTCTGTCGCTCTGTTCTTCGATAGATTGTGATAGTTCTATGGTTACTTTCTGCTCTATTACATCATAAAGGTGTAAAAAGCATTTATTAACTGTTTAAAAAGAGAGAATTATGACATAGGAAGAACTGAGTGTATTGAAGATGGCGCTTTATCGAGCGCATCGTGAATCGTTCAAAAATGAAGATTACGTGAAAAAGAGTACCACATGTGGCTGCTTTTATTGCGAGAAAATCTTTGAGCCCGATGAAATCACCATGTGGAGTGATAAAACAAGTGACGATAGTCCCGGAACTGCAATCTGTCCCTATTGCAAGATTGATTCAGTTGTGTGTGACGGAAGCGGTTTCATTGTGAACCCCACTAACTTGAAATTAATGAACTTGGAATTCTTTGGCGGTGGCGTGGAAAAGTATTTAAAAGTTTCTGAAGACTAAAGCAATTGACTCATCCTTACTTTGAGTCATCATCTCAAGGATCCTTGAATGCACAGTTACAGCCGACAAAACGATAAAACAAGAATGAAGAAAGAATTATACATAGCGATCAGAGAAAGCCTAAAGGGGCTCATTAGAGGCACCGAGTTTGAGGGCCAGGTGCTCTGTGTGGGTGGCTGTGTGCGTGACGAGATCATGGGTCACGAAATCAAGGATATTGACCTTGCCGTCACCATGCCCGATGGTGGCATCCGCTTGGCTGAGTGGCTTGAAGCAAACGGTCACACTGCATTCCATGTCGTGACCTACCCGACTTATCACACTGCAATGTTCCATCTGAAGGATTATTCCGATATTGAACTGGAAGCGGTGCAGACGCGCAAGGAGAAGTACAGCGACCGCGACAGTCGCAACCCTATTACAGCCTACGGCACCATCGAGGACGACTGCATGAGGCGTGACTTGACCATCAATGCCCTGTATCGTAACGTCAGCACAGGTGAGGTCATTGACATTACTGGCCATGGATTGGACGACATCCGCGATCACATCATCCGCACTCCGGCCGACCCAGACTTAACGTATGACGATGATCCGCTTCGTATCCTCAGGTGCATTCGTTTCGCATCTCGTTATGGTTGGGAAATATCCACTGAAACATGGGACGGGATGCTTCGCAATGTCGAGAGGCTGTCCATTATCACGGTGGAACGAATCCATGATGAGTTCATGAAAATGCTTTCTGGTGCCCATCCGATTATGGCAATGGAACTCTTGCGCAAGTCGGGAGCCATGCATTACGTAATTCCAGAATTGGAGGCGACCTATGACATGGCTCAGAACAGCTACCATTTCGGCACCGTGTGGGAACACACGATGAAAGTTCTGGAGAACATTTCAGCAGTAACCGATCGTGCCGACTTGCGCTTGGCTGCTCTATTACACGACATCGGCAAGATCCGCACTCGTGAGGTCGGTGAAGATGGCAACGTTCATTTCATTGATCATGAAATCGAGGGAGCTGTGTTGGTCAAGGATATGATGACTCGACTCAAGTTCCCGAACAAGACCATTGACGATGTTGCATTCTTGGCCAGATATCACATGACCTGCAAGCCGTGGGATGAAATGAAGCAGAGCAAGTTGGATCGCAAAATCAGAAAATTACAATATATTTGCAAGACCGAAGAGCGCTTCGATGATTTGATGACCCTGATCCATGCCGATAACATGGCTCATGCTGACGGGAAATGCTTACCCGACCAAGTTCCTATGATAAGGAAACGCACCAGTGAAATGCTGGCAGACGGGACAGCAATGTTCGGCTTCAAACCCTGGTTAACTGGCAATGAAATTATGCAGTTAAAGGGCATCAAGCCA
>Ga0247608_10004630_pt1 | contig 15273 bp, 14 predicted proteins | sample 176DNAGHGlowgp2_FD_193490 | JGI IMG/M metagenome (GOLD analysis project Ga0247608, IMG submission 193490) | Sheep rumen microbial communities from Palmerston North, Manawatu-Wanganui, New Zealand - 1766 DNA GHGlow gp2 | ecosystem: Host-associated > Mammals > Digestive system > Stomach > Rumen ...
TCAATAGACTTTGTCTTATTTTGGCCCTGCTGGCCTTGCGCTCAGCAGGGCTGTCCTCTCAAGCTCACAATGCCGTAACTTCTTTTCAAAGCCCAGTTGACTACCCCATCACGCTGGCTGGCAACTTTGGTGAACCTCGGCCACACCACTTCCACGGGGGCCTCGACATCAAGACCGACGGGCGCGAGGGTAAGCATATCTACGCCATCGGCGATGGCTATGTGAGCCGTGTCACCATGGGACTATATGGCTTCGGCAATGCCGTGTATGTCACCCATCCGGAGGGCGTTACTTCAGTCTACTGCCACCTCAAGGCCTTCTCGCCGCGCATCAAGGCTGCCCTGCGTCGCTACCAGTATCGCCACCAGACCAGTGTGGCAGATGCCCGGCTGTCGCCCATGGATGTGCCGGTGAGCCAGGGACAGCTCATTGCGCTGAGCGGCAATACGGGCAATAGCACGGCTCCTCACCTGCATCTTGAAATACACGACACCCGTACCTGGCACATGCTCGACCCCTACGCATTCCTGGCCCATGCCATAAACGATACTGTGGCACCCATGGCCCATGGACTGATGGTGCTGCCGCAGGAGGGCAGGGGAGTGTTTAATGGTAGCAGCCGAAGGCAGACCTTCGGCATAGGGACCCACACCATCGACCGCAGCTTCACAGCTTGGGGAGAGGTGGGATTCGCCCTGTGGGCTAATGACTATATGCAGGGCAGCTACAACCACTATGGCGTGCGACGCACCACGCTTACTGTCGATGGCCGCGAGGTGTTCAGCGCCACGGTTGACAGCATACCTATGGCGCTCAACCGCATGGTCAATGCCTGGGGCGACTATAGTCACTGGCTCCACTATCGTACTTGGTACCTCAAATCGTTTGCAGAGCCAGGCTGCAAGCTCCCCATAATCCATACTGATGCTCGTCGTGGCTTAGTGGTCTTCGACGAGCAGCGCGACTACCACCTGGTTTACCAGCTTCAAGACTTCAAGGGCAATACCTCGCGCTATAGCTTCACTGTGAGGGGTGTGCCCGACAGCATCCCGCCTGCACAACGACATGGTGCACACCTGATGAGTTGTCGTAAGACCAGCACCTTCAGCCTGCCAGGAATGCAATTGGTGGTTCCTTATGGCATGTTGGCTGCCGACGTGTGGCTCCAGCCTATAGCCAGTCACCGCGAGGGAGAGTGGTCGCGGCGTTACTCGTTTACACAGGAGTCGTGTCCGCTTGTGGGCGACGCAGAGATCTCCATTGCCATCGATGGCTGGCACAAAGACGTGGTTGTTGAAACCACCGACTCCTCGAAGTTCTACTTAACATGCGACGGGCGCTACGCTGGGGGAGCCTATCACCAAGGATGGGTAAGCGGACGCATACGCGACCTGGGAGCCACCTGTATGATTGCCTACGATGACGAGCCACCCAAGGTGAGACCCTTGTCTCTTTCTTGTGGGAGGCTGCTGTTGGCCGTCAACGACGACAAGAGCGGCGTGGCTTCGTGGAGAGCCACCATCGACGGGCGGTTTGTGGTGTTCGACGCCGTGGAGAAAACCCATAGCCTTGTGTGTCGCCTCGACGAGGCTCCCATACGCCCTTCGGGCAAGAACCATCGGTTGCAGCTGCTCGTCACTGACCATTGCCACAACACTACGGCTTATGAGACCGATGTAACCTACTAAGAGAAAGTTACAAGCAAAAGATATGAACCAGCAATACCCATCACAACTGCTTGAGCGTGCAGTGGGCGAATTTGCCCGGTTGCCAGGCATTGGGCGCAAAACAGCCCTGCGCTTGGTGCTTCACTTGTTGCGGCAGGACAGTGAGACGGCACTTCAGCTGGCCGATGCTATCAGAACGCTCCGCATCGAAGTGAAGCGCTGTCGTGTGTGCCACAATATCAGCGATGCCGAGCTGTGTCCCATCTGCGGCAATCCACGTCGTGATTCCTCCACAGTTTGCGTGGTGGAAAATGTGCAGGATGTAATGGCCATAGAGAACACGCAGCAGTATCAGGGACTATATCACGTGCTGGGAGGAGTCATTTCGCCCATGGATGGTATTGGGCCGTCCGACATAGAGATAGACTCGCTTGTTGAGCGCGTCAGTCAGGGCCTCATTGGCGAAGTCATACTCGCCCTCAGTCCCACCATGGAAGGCGATGCCACCAATTTCTACATCAACCGCAAGCTCAAGCCCTTGGGCGTAAGCGTAAGTGTCATTGCGCGCGGCATCGCCGTGGGCAATGAGCTGGAGTACACCGACGAAGTAACGCTGGGACGCTCTATACTCAACCGAACGCCCTTTGAATGAAACATATAATTATTAAGGTGTGTTACATGGCAAAACAGAGTCTCACCAAGACCAAACGCCTAAACGCCCAAACGCCCAAACGCCCAATAGAGAATAGAATGTAAATGGAAAACGAAGACCTCATCAGACGCCTATGCCAGAGGCTGAAGTTACAGTATCTGGCAGTGATGGCTGTGCTAATCCTCGTTGTTGTACTCTGCGAGACCGACCTGCTGCCCATTGGCTTCTTTGCGGGCAGCCAGCAGGCCGAGTTCTGGCTGTTGCTCCTCATGGAACCCCTCACTCTTGCTGCCATTGTGGCAGCGCTCTATCTGTTCAAGTCAAAGAAAGTAGCCGCAGCACTACACAGCGGCGGCATCGCTGCCCTTGACCGTTGGGCTACACTCAGGCTCCTCATGCTACAGGTGCCCCTCATGCTCAACACCGTTGGCTACTATCTGTTCCTCGTCCCCTCGTTTGGTTACATGGCCATTATGACGCTTTTGGCCATGTGTTTCGTCTATCCCAGCCTCGCCCGCTGCAAGTCCGAAGTAGGAGCAACCCATCAGTCCCACCAAGCCCAAACGACCAAACGCCCAATATGAAGCTAACCGTTGTCATAGTAAGTTATAACGTCAAGTATTATCTTGAGCAGTGTCTCTACAGTGTGCAGCGTGCCATTGCCGACCTTGAGGCACAGGTGGTGGTGGTTGACAACCATTCCGCCGACGGAACCATCGACTATCTTACCCCACGCTTTCCTAACGTCACCTTTATCGACAGCAACCACAACCTCGGCTTTGCACGAGCCAACAACCTCGCCATAAGGCAGACACAGAGCGACTACGTATTGCTCCTCAATCCTGACACCTTCGTTGGCGAAGATACCCTCACACAGGCTGTTCGCTTCATGGACAGCCATCCCGACGCAGGAGGCGTTGGCGTGATGATGCACAACCCCGACGGGACCCCAGCCCCTGAGTCACGGCGCGCCCTCCCCACACCCTACGTATCCCTGTTGAAGATGCTTGGCATGAGCAGTCGTTATTACATGAGTCACCTACCATGGCACCAACCCGCCCCCATCGACATCATAAGCGGAGCCTTTTGCCTGCTCCGACGATCAGCTTTAGAGCGGGTCGGTCTCCTCGACGAGGACTTCTTCATGTATGGCGAAGACATCGACCTCAGCTACAGGCTCCTCAAGGCAGGATACCAGAACTGGTATCTACCACTGCCCATACTCCACTACAAGGGAGAGAGCACCCAGAAAACCTCCTTCCGCTACGTTCACACCTTCTACCAGGCCATGCTCATTTTCTTCCGCAAGCACTATGGCCACCTCTCCATCCTCATCACACTCCCTATCAAGGTCGCTATCTACCTTAGGGCACTCATCGCCCTCACAGCCATGGCATACTGGTATCTCCGACGTCTCCTCGGCTTCCTTCCCCACAACCGCCAGCAAACGCTCTACTGCTTCGACGGCAGTCCCCAGATGCAGCAAGAGTGCCGAAAGCTCGCACGCAGGAAAGGCCTACCCCTCGCCCCCGATGGTTCAGTACCTGGCGGTATTTCCGCCGGCATGCCCCCCGCCCCGCCACCCCACATCTGTCTCGTCATGGACACCACCCACTATCCCTTCAAGCACATCATTGACCGCATCAGCCACACAGCTCCAAACCGCATACTGCTCGGCACCTATAGCCACCGCTCCCGCGTCATCATCACTCCTAACGAAGTCATACAATAACCTCCACCAAGCCCATTCACCCTCATCATAGCCATGGCCCACAGTTTACCAAACCCATTGCCACACGTACACCTCAGAGCCATAGAGCCTGAGGACCTCGACCTACTCTACAGTATCGAGAACGACGATGCCCTCTGGGATGTGGGCAATACGAGTGTACCCTATTCGCGATATACCCTCCACGACTATATAGCCAACGCTACAGACGACATCTATGCCGACGGACAGGTGAGACTTATTGTAGAGGCTCCCGGCAAGCAGACAGTCGGCATCGCCGATATCGTTAACTTCGACCCCAAGCATCGCCGAGCCGAGCTGGGCCTTGTCATACAGCGTCAATACCGGCGGAAGGGCTATGGGCGCAGTGCCATTGCACGCCTCACCGACTATGCTCTGCGGGTCCTTCACCTACACCAGCTCTACGTCGTCGTGGCCACAGACAACCAGCCGTGTGTCAAACTCTTCAGCTCCATGGGTTTCGATGCCACGGCCACCCTACGCCACTGGCTTTTTGACGGAAGAAGCTACCACGATGCCATGCTTTTGCAAACCATTCTTTAGTGGCTGGAGTCCATTTAACCTTGGCTCCGAGCGGACCTGCTTGCACAGAATAGTGAAATAGTATTAAATTCTGCTAACTCCTCGCTGCTAACTCCCAACTTTTCTGTACCTTTGCAAAAGGCAAACACGCTACACAACCATGAGACAACTCAAGATAACCAAATCTATTACCAATCGCGAAAGTGCCTCTCTTGATAAATACCTACAGGAGATAGGCCGTGAGGAGCTGTTGTCCGCCGATGAGGAGGTGGAACTGGCACAGCGCATCAGAAAGGGCGACAAGAAAGCCCTGGAGCGGCTGACCAAGGCCAATCTTCGTTTTGTGGTAAGTGTGGCCAAGCAGTATCAGAATCAGGGGCTCAGCCTTCCCGACCTCATCAATGAGGGCAACGTGGGCCTCATCAAAGCTGCCGAGCGCTTCGACGAGACGCGCGGTTTCAAGTTTATCTCATACGCAGTGTGGTGGATACGTCAGAGCATACTCCAGGCCCTGGCTGAGCAGAGCCGCATAGTCAGACTGCCACTCAACCAAGTTGGGTCGGTCAACAAGATCAACCGCGTGCTCAATAAGTTTGAACAGGAAAACGAGCGCCGCCCCTCCGTGGAGGAGATTTCGGAGCATGTCGACCTGCCACAGGACAAAATCGACGAGGCCATGAAGGTGGGGTCGTGGCAAGTCTCGGTCGATGCTCCCTTCGCCGATGGCGATGACAATTCTCTGCTCGACATTCTCGTCAACAATGACTCGCCCATGGCCGACCGTCAGCTTGTCGTAGAGTCCTTAAGGGCAGAGATAAAACAGGCTCTCAGGGTCCTCACCGAGCGTGAGAGAAACATTGTCCAGGCTTTCTTTGGCATTGACCAGCCTGAGCTTACACTTGAGGAGATAGGAGAGAAGTTCGGCCTCACCCGCGAGCGCGTCAGGCAAATCAAGGAAAAAGCCATTCGACGCTTGCGTAACAGTACAAAAAACAAATTGCTGAAAACCTATTTAGGCGAATGAACAACATATTGAAAGCATTATTGGCAGCTCTCGTTGCTGCCTGTCTATGGATGCCGGGCACACTTGTTGCCAAGGGACAGCTGGCTCCGGAAATGTATGTCTTTGGTGTGGCGGCATCGTTCAACGATACCATTGTACACTTTACCGACATCCAGACGCTGGACAGCGCCTGGGTGGACTCTAAGACCAAGTTCCTGCTGGGACGCGAAAACTACTCCTACCAGCTACGCGACTACATCAGCTCCATGCTCAACATGCCCCATCGTACCTGCATCACCTTCTATGGCACTAACCGAGGCAAGCTTGAGAAGCAGTATCTCAAGATGCTCCGCCTCTACAGCAACCAAGCCAAGGGTAAGAAGGGCAAGCAGGTGCGTGGCTATGACGTGCGTCACATCAATCAGAACCAGTTCCGTTACCTCAGTGTCGACATGGGCGACATGGTTGAGCAATCTGGTAAAAAAGCTCAGAAGTCAGGTTCCAAAGCCCGTAAGAAATCCGCCCCTCATGGGGGCAGTCCTGCAGGCCGTACTGACAACACCCGCGAGCCTCAGGCTTCTGAACCTCTTATGTCCAATCCAGATGTCAACAGACCGTAATCAGTTCCTCATAGCCCGACACCGCATAGAGGTGTCGTTTGTCCAGGGCAGTGCCAACAGCATGGCATTGCTCCCATCGTTTGCGCCCTTTGCCGTCGGCTTGTCCGACGAGGAGCTGCTCTTCCGCCTCACCGTCGACGACAGTCTCAGACCTCTCAGGGAGCGTAGCCTCGTGCGCAAGTTCGACACTGGCAATGGCGACACCCTGGTCTACCAGCTTCCCGATGGGGGCTACCAGTACATCATACGCGACATATTCAACCGCGACTGCTGCCTGCTCATTGCCAATAGCGACTTCTCACAGTGCCATTGCGCACTCAACGGCGACCATGTCATGCGCGCCTTTGGCCTCAACGACGCCCTTATGCTCGTCTTTGCCTTTGCTGCATGCCGGCGACAGACGCTACTCATCCATGCCTCCTGCGTGGGGCATGGGGGCAAGGCCTATCCCTTCATAGCCAAGAGCGGTACAGGCAAGAGCACTCACGCTTCGCTCTGGATGAAGCATATAGAAGATAGTCAGCTCGTCAACGACGACAACCCCGTCGTGCGCCTCGACGAACAAGGAACTCCCATGCTCCATGGCTCACCATGGAGCGGTAAGACCCCCTGCTACCGCAATGTGGCTCTGCCCTTAGGGGCCATGGTGGCTATCGAGCGGGCCACCGTCAACTCCATCGAGCGCTTGGCACCCGTCGCGGCTTTCGCCGCGCTTCTGCCTGCCTGCTCGTCGATGAAGTGGGACACCACACTTTACCGACTGCTCTGCGACACTGTCACCAGCGTTGTAGAGCGCGTGCCAGTATACACCCTTCACTGCCTGCCCGACGAGGAGGCGGCCATCCTATGCCACGCAACGATAGCCCAGTAACAATCCAGCTGGCCAACGACCAGCTGCTGCCCCAGGTGGTGAACCTTATCAATGAGGGGCACACCGTAACATTGCCCCTGCGGGGCTACAGCATGCGCCCCTTCCTCGAGCATGAGCGCGACAAGGCGCTGCTTGCCAAGCCAGGAAAGGTGAGTGTGGGCGATGCTGTGCTGGCAGAGGTGTATGCCGGCCATTATGTGCTCCACCGCGTGGTGGCAATCAATGGCGACGCGCTAACTCTGCTTGGCGACGGAAACATCGCGTGCGAGCACTGCCGCCTGTGCGATGTCAGGGCCAGGGCTATAGCCTTCTATAGAAAGGGACGTAGCGTGGCCGACAGCACCAGCGGACTGAAGTGGAGGCTCTACTCGAAGCTTTGGATGGGGCTGCGTCCCCTGCGGCGCTACCTGCTGGCCTTCTACCGGCGTATCTGGCTGAAATTGTTTAAACCTATTTGACAGATAGATAATTTTGCAATAATGAAAACAAAGAAAGGATTTAACCTTCGTAGTATCTGCGGTGAGCAGATCATTGTGGCAGAAGGAATAGAAAACATTGATTTTTCAAAAATCATTAGTATGAATGAGTCATCGGCCTACCTTTGGCGTCGCGTACAGGAGGGTGGGGGAGAGTTTACCCCGGAACTGCTGGCTGGGTTGCTTACCGAGGAATACGACGTTGACCAGGCTACTGCACTTGCCGATGCACAGACCGTGTGCCGCCAGTGGGCTGATGCCGGCATTGCCGAGTGATAGTTTTGCGTATAGACAAACATTGAATATCTTATCATCAATCAAAACAACAATTATGGCAAACAAAGAAAAACTCTTTACCGAGTTTACCGCCCCCACCACCCAGGAGTGGCTCGACAAGATAGAAGTCGACCTCAAGGGTGCCGACTTCCAGAAGCGGCTTGTGTGGCGAACCAACGAGGGATTTAACGTGCAGCCCTTTTACCGCCGTGAAGACCTCAAAAACCTGAAGACACCCGATGCCCTGCCTGGTGAGTTCCCCTTTGTCAGGGGCAATCAGAAGAACACCAACGAGTGGTACGTGCGTCAGAACATCAAGGTAGACGATCCCGTCGAGGCCAACAGCAAAGCCCTCGACCTTCTCGGCAAGGGCGTCAACTCAATCGGCTTCCGTTTCGGTGGCGACAAGGTGAGTGCACCTTTCCTTGAGACGCTGCTCAGCAACATTCCCCTTGACAGCGTAGAGGTGAGCTACCGCACCTGCCCGCGCCACGCGCTTGAGCTGGCCCAGCTGCTGGTGGCATACTTTGAGAAGAAGGGCTACGACAAGGCCGCGATAGTCGGTGGCGTGGGCTTCGACCCCATCGACAAGATGCTGCAGAAAGGTAAGGACACCACGGGGCTGCTCGCACTCATGCCCCAGCTTGTCGAGACGCTCCGCGACTATCCCAACCTGCGCTGCGTGATGGTCCACTCCGACACGCTCAACAATGCTGGTGCATACATCGTGCAGGAGCTGGGCTATGCCTTGGCTTGGGGCAACGAGTATCTCCAGCAGCTCACCGATGCAGGCATTGATGCCGACACGGCTGCCAAGAGCATCAAGTTCTACATGGGCATCTCCGAGAACTACTTCATGGAGATAGCCAAGTTCCGTGCCGCGCGCTTGCTCTGGGCACAGATTGTCAAGCAGTATGCACCCCAGTCCGATGAGTCGTGCAAGATGGTCATAAACGCCTCAACGTCAACCTACAACCAGACGCTGTTCGACTCCTACGTCAATCTGCTTCGCTCGCAAACCGAGGCCATGAGCGCCGCACTCGGTGGCATCCACTCCATGGTGGTCACCCCCTTCGACGCGCCTTACGAGCAGCCCACCGACTTCAGCGAGCGCATTGCCCGCAACCAGCAGCTGCTTATTAAGGAGGAAAGCCACTTCGACCGCATCGTCGACCCCTCGGCAGGCTCCTACTACATTGAGCACCTCACCGATGCGTTGGCCCAGGAGGCCTGGAAGCTCTTCCTCAAGGTGGAGGAAGAGGGGGGCTTCCTTGAGGCCGTCAAGCAGGGTAGCGTGCAGGATGCCATCAACGCCACCGACCAGAAGCGCCACGGCGACGCCGCCAAGCGCAAGGAGTTCATACTGGGTACCAACCAGTTCCCCAACTTCACAGAGAAGAGCGAGGGAAAGCGTCCTCTCTGCCGTCCAGTATGCTGCGGTAATTCCGCAGCCGCAGCCCAGTCAGTCGACGAGGCTCCCTTCAAGAAGCTGGACACCAGCCGCCTGGCCGCCGAGTTCGAGAACCTGCGCATACATACCGAGGACACGCGTGTGCCAACAGCCTTCATGCTCACCATTGGCAACCTGGCCATGCGCCAGGCCCGCGCCCAGTTCTCGTGCAACTTCCTGGCCTGTGCCGGCTACAAAGTCATCGACAACCTCGGCTTCAAGAGTGTCGAGGAAGGTGTCGACGCTGCCCTCGAGGCCAAGGCCGACATCGTGGTCATCTGCTCAAGCGACGACGAGTATGCCGACTATGCCATCCCCGCCTTTAAGTACCTCAATGGCCGCGCCATGTTTGTCGTTGCCGGCGCACCCGCGTGCATGGACGAGCTGAAGGCAGCTGGCATAGAGAACTTCATCCACGTGCGCTGCAACGTGCTTGAGACCTTGAAGGAATATAATCAGAAACTTGGTATTTAAAATAATAAGGAGACTTGAATTATGCGTAAACAGTTTAAGGATATTGACATCTATGCAGGCATTAAGGCTCAAGACGGTGCCAAGTGGATAAAAGACAACAACATTGTAGAAGACTGGAAGACACCAGAGCACATCGACGTACGTCCCGTCTACACGAAGGAAGACCTGGAAGGCATGGAGCACCTGGATTTCACCGCCGGCATTCCGCCATACCTGCGCGGCCCCTACTCCATGATGTACCCCTTCCGCCCATGGACCATCCGCCAGTATGCCGGCTTCTCCACCGCCGAGGAGTCGAACGCCTTCTACCGTCGCAACCTCGCATCCGGACAGAAAGGCCTTTCCGTGGCCTTCGACCTGCCCACCCATCGTGGCTACGACCCCGACAATGCCCGTGTGGTGGGCGACGTGGGCAAGGCTGGTGTGAGCATTTGCAACGAGGAGAACATGAAGGTGCTCTTCTCGGGCATTCCTCTCAACAAGATGTCGGTCTCGATGACCATGAACGGTGCCGTGCTACCCATCCTCGCCTTCTACATCGTGGCTGGCCTGGAGCAGGGGGCAAAGCTTGAGGAGATGGCCGGCACCATACAGAACGACATACTCAAGGAGTTCATGGTGCGCAATACCTACATCTATCCGCCAGCCTTCTCTATGAAAATCATCGCCGACATCTTTGAGTACACCTCGCAGAAGATGCCTAAGTTCAACTCCATCTCCATTTCAGGCTATCACATGCAGGAAGCCGGAGCCACTGCCGACATAGAGCTGGCCTACACCCTGGCCGACGGCATGGACTACCTGCGCACGGGTGTCAACGCTGGCATCGATGTCGATGCCTTCGCCCCACGCCTGAGCTTCTTCTGGGCCATCGGCATGAACCACTTCATGGAGATAGCCAAGATGCGTGCCGGACGTCTGCTTTGGGCCAAGATAGTGAAGTCCTTCGGTGCAAAGAATCCCAAGTCGCTCGCCCTGCGTACCCACTCGCAGACTTCGGGCTGGAGCCTTACCGAGCAGGATCCTTTCAACAACGTGGGACGCACTTGTATAGAGGCCATGGCTGCCGTGTTGGGGCACACACAGTCGCTCCATACCAACGCCCTCGACGAGGCCATCGCACTGCCCACCGACTTCTCGGCCCGTATAGCCCGCAACACGCAGATATACATACAGAACGAGACGAAGGTGTGCAAGCAAATCGACCCCTGGGCGGGCTCCTACTATGTGGAGACGCTGACCAACGAACTCGTACATAAGGCCTGGGAGCACATACAGGAGATAGAGAAGCTTGGCGGCATGGCCAAGGCCATTGAGACGGGGCTGCCCAAGATGCGTATCGAGGAGGCGGCCGCCCGCACGCAGGCGCGTATCGACTCTGGCGTGCAGACCATCGTCGGCACCAACAAGTACCGCCTGGACCACGAGGATCCCATCGACATACTCGAGGTGGACAACACGGCAGTGCGCCGTCAGCAGGAGGAGAGCCTCAAGCAGGTGCGCTCCACGCGCGACGAGGCAGCCTGCCAACAGGCACTCAAGGCCATCACCGACTGCGTTCGCGACTTCAAGGAAGGGCGCAAGTCGGACAGCAACCTCCTTGACCTGGCGGTCAAGGCTGCCCAGCTGCGTTGCACACTGGGCGAGATCAGTGACGCCTGCGAGAAAATCGTGGGCCGTTACAAAGCAGTAATCAGAACCATTTCAGGCGTGTATAGTTCAGAAAGCCACAACGACTCCGACTTTGAGAAAGCCTGTGAGTTGACCGAGAAGTTTGCCAAGCGTGAGGGTCGCCGACCCCGTATCTTCGTAGCCAAGATGGGCCAGGACGGCCATGACCGCGGTGCCAAGGTGGTGGCCACGGGCTATGCCGACTGCGGCTTCGACGTAGACATGGGACCCTTGTTCCAGACTCCTGCCGAGGCTGCCCGCGAGGCCGTGGAGAACGATGTGCACATCGTTGGCGCATCGAGCCTGGCTGCTGGCCACAAGACCCTCATTCCCCAGCTCATCGAAGAGCTGCGCCGGCTGGGGCGTGAGGACATCATGGTCATTGCCGGTGGCGTCATTCCCGCGCAGGACTACGACTTCCTCTACAAGGCTGGCGTGGCCGCTATCTTTGGTCCTGGCACATCAGTGGCCAAGGCGGCTGTGGAAATGATGCGCATCCTGCTCGACGAAGAGTAGGAAGCGCTCATTACTGCATGGCATGAGACCAACGAGTGCCATCGCCTGCTTTCACCGTTGACAATCTCCGAGCGTCAGAGACAACACTCCTTGGAAAAGGTGTGTCTCTGACGCTTGGACTTTTATTTCCTTGAAATATCTCAACCTTACAGCACGAAATATCCGTGCTGTAAGGTTGGCGGACGCACGGTCGAATTTGCCGCTCCAGCTCTGCTGGCTACCGAGATCATGGGGACAGGTTTTTGAATGAATTTCTCGAATTCATTCAAAAACCTGTCCCCATGATCTCGGAAGGGTTAGTGGTGAGTGATGACATCGGTGACTTTGCCATTGCTGACCCACACAGTGTAGATGTGCTTAGGATGCCACATATTGTTGTCGTACAAAACGTATTTCCTTGTAGTCCCGCCATCATATGTCTTCTTCATATTTCTCCACTTTAAGATAAGACCCTCTGGCATTCCCACCAGGACATCACCACGAATGAAAGCATCAACATATCTCTTGCCGTACTTCTGATAATATTTCTGCATCTCCTGCTGTTCCTTATTTTTCTTCTCCTGCTCAGCTTTCTGTTCAGCTGCTTCCTGTGCTTTTTTTCTGGCAGCATTAGAGGTTAATACGCCATTCACACATTCGCCATAGTATTTCCCGTTCAAAAAGACTGTAAAATTGCCATTTTTGCCTTTGTCTTCAAGCAAAGGCAACACTGAGTGATTGATATGGTCCTTCAGCGCTTTGTCCGTCATGTTGTCAGGGAGATTCTCCAAGTAGAATCCATCTATATTGCTGCTATTGAGATCCAGGTTGTCACTTCTCCAAAGTTTCATGATATTTTGGCGGTCCATCGAGAACTCTACATTTTTGTACCTAACATATTTGTTTTTATATGTTGGACTACTTTCACTATGACTGAATGCCGATGCTACCTTCCCGTCTTTGAATGTCTTTTTCCACGTGATAGTATCACTATAATGCCTGCTATCACCCCATGAATAACGAAAACTAATTTCATCGCCATTGGTATAGATTACGCTCAGTACATCTAAAGGGCTTTGAGCATTTCGATATGACCACACACTATTGTCGGTGCCTATAGCCTTATTTGTAATTTCACGGGTCTGCCTTTCCAGTTCACCATTATTATTAGAACTGAAATTATACTCCACATAACTGGTAAACGTTGAAGGAGGAGTCATTAACTGCTTATCAATTTTGTAGTTTAAGCATACTCTACTCCAGTCTCTTTCAGGGAAAGAAGTAGTTTCTTTTGTTACAACGATATGGTTTGGAACGATAAAGAAATCAGTGCCGACAACACGATCTTTCGGCAAGTCATAATTCATGTGAGCTTGACTTCTACCGCCCATGCCATTTCGTTCATAATACTTGATATTCAGTTTGCCGCCGGCTTTCAACGTGATTTTGTCGGACTCATCGAAGATGACAGTACCCGTGAAATTACTGTTCTCTCCCCAATACTTCCCCTGTTGCACCAAATAATGAACGGAGGCATCGGTCACAGTGCGGTCGGCAAAAACACCACGAACCTCCAGGTCGTTGATTATCATCAAACCTTTGCCTTCAGGCACACCCTGTTTGTTTACCTTGCCATCATACGCATGACCGAGGTATTCAATCTTCTTTGCAGCAGTTTCCTGCGGCATGGTCATTACTGCGACGAACATTGCCGCCATCAGTAGTCCCCAATAAGTTTTTTTAATCATAGATTATCACTTTTTGAAATAAAACGTACTTGATTTATTATGTTATCTTCATTTGGTGCTGAGATAGTTCTTATACTCATCACCTGTGAATTCACCAAAGTTGTTTAGTTTGTTAATGTCATTGAAGGCTCTCATAATGACGGTGACCTTATGCGAGGCTATATTTCTGCAATACTCACCATTAAAGGAAGCTATGAAATTATCCATTTCGCCTGAGCGGTATCATGACCATTACAAACTTCTGTCTTCATCACATTGCCATTGAAATCCAAAACAGAAATCTCTATCGAATAGTCTTTATGACCATAATTGTATGAACTTTCGTTCCGGATATCAACATGGACATAGTAGTCAGTATCGTAAATATGCTCACCAACGGCAGCAGCAACCACAAGATTACCCTGCATTGCCTTGGGATTCTGGGCAATCAGATAGTTAAGGAAATTGTCATCGTAAACTATTGGCTTAATCGTCATGTCTGACATGCCGTACTCAATGGCTCCCGAACTCTGGAATACATTCATCCACACTTCGTTCCAATCAACAAGGTTGTGACTATCGGTAATAACGAAGGTGTCATCAGTCTGTTTCTCAACATCCATTGTCGTACCGTCTGTCAAAGTAACCAAATAGGTGCTGTCAGCCTCGTTAAAGGATACTTGAGCATCTTTTGCGTCAATGATTCGCAGGCCCAGGCCCACAGCGTCGGGATAAAGCTCTGATATCTTTTCTTGAGCATCAGTCTTTTGCGCTTCTGAGAACTCCTTAACCAGTTTTTCCACTTTGCTCATGTCTGACTGACACGAAACAAGAGCGACAGTCATTAAGCCGAATAAAAGTAATTTTTTCATTTTGATTAGTTTTTAGGTTTAATTATGGTTGCAAATATGTTATTTCCCGTTTCGCTCCGGGCAGGGCCAGGTGGTCAACTGAGTAGTTACCTTAGGAACGCGGGAGGTCACCCGTTCTACGCGTGAGGATGCGCGCGTTCCCATGTTCGCTGGCAAAGATACTGTTTTTTTTGAAAAAGCACAAGTAAATATTAGTCCATTTCAGTCCATTTCGCGATAAAAGGAAAAAATCCTACTGTGGTTGGAAAATTGATGGTTGAATAACCACATCTTCTATCGCAATAGAACAATGCCTACGGCATCTTTCTCCGGCATGCCTCCATCCACGACTTGGGCTGCCTGAAGCCTTCAAGACCATGATTGAGCATCGAGTAGTAGAAACTTTCCAACTGTGTCCCCATGATCTACCTCATGAGCCAGCGCGAGGGCATCACCATCGTGCTCTCCGGCGTGGTGCCCAAAGTCGATGTCGTGCTGCGCCGCAACGGCTTCGGGCTGCTGCTGGGGCAGGAGAACATCTGCAGCCACATCGACCAAGCCCTTGACCGGGCACGGGTCATCGTGGCTTAGCCCACGGGCGGGAGGATACCTGTCGAGCAAGCCCGCCGTAAAAGGCTCTTGGCTATGTGGACACCGTCTAAGCAAGAAGGGCTTAACGCTGGCTGGCGTATGTTTGTAAGCAGTTGTGAGCCAATTGTTTGCAGATAGCGATTTCGTGTCGTTAGAAAAGCACTGAGTTTTGCGAAA
>Ga0247608_10004631_pt1 | contig 15273 bp, 10 predicted proteins | sample 176DNAGHGlowgp2_FD_193490 | JGI IMG/M metagenome (GOLD analysis project Ga0247608, IMG submission 193490) | Sheep rumen microbial communities from Palmerston North, Manawatu-Wanganui, New Zealand - 1766 DNA GHGlow gp2 | ecosystem: Host-associated > Mammals > Digestive system > Stomach > Rumen ...
CGGGCTGGTCATCGTCAAAGACGGCGAGATAGTGGACAACTACTATTCGCTCATCCGTCCGGTGCCAAACTACTACAACGCGCGTTGCAGCGAAGTGAACGGCTTGCATTTCGACGACACCAATGACGCGCCGGAGTTTCCCGACGTGTGGACGGAGGCGGTGAAGAAAGTGCATGAGTACTTCCCCTATATCGAGGACGGAGAAGTGCCGTTCGTCGCGCACAACAAAGCGTTTGACGAGAACTGCCTGAAGGCGGTCTTCCGTGCGTACGACATCGCCTATCCGGACTATGCGTTTGAATGTACTTTGCTCCGTTCGCGCAAAGTGTGGCCCGGCGGACATCACAATCTGGACATCATTGCCGGCTACTGCGGTTACGACATGACGAACCACCATCACGCCCTTGCCGATGCAGAGGCATGTGCCATAATAGCAAAACAGATATTATGACCTACGACGAATACATAGCCCAAGAGCATCTATTTCTGGCTCATCATCGCCTTCGGCATCGGCATCGGGCTGCTCTGCTCTTTCCTCGTAGAGATGCGTCTGTATAAGAAATACGGCAAGAAGGAAGAGAGCAACGAGACAAAAGAGTGATTATGACATATTACATAAAAATCTTCTTCAAAAGCGTCCTTCGGGACGTTTTTTTTCGCCCCAAAACGGTCAAAAACCACATTCCCCAATTCAATTTCCGCCATAATACTTGCATATGTCCGAAAAATATTGTATCTTTGCACGCAGTTTGCGTGCAGAAAAAAACACACAGCAGCCTAATTAGTACAAATTAACATAAAACAAAAACAATACAATTATGATGGATTTATTGATTCTTTTTGCGGTGGCGATGGCGGTTTCCGCAGTGGGGTGGAAATACTTTGTGTATTTCTTCAGTCTCGGTTACGGGTACGGTATTGCCGCTTTGGCGGTGACGATGGGCGTGCTATACCACGCGAACCTGAGTGTGCCGACCGCGGCGATGTTGGTGCTGCTGTTCATCTTCGGCGTGCGGCTGGGAACGTATCTGCTTGTGCGCGAACGCAAGGCGGTTGGGTACCGTAAGATTCTGTATGGCGAGGGTCATTCTGACAAGAAGCCGGCAGGCGTGATGATCATGATATGGCTGTTCTGTGCGCTGCTGTACGTGGCGCAGGTAAGCCCTGTGGCTTTCCGGCTGGCGAACGGACCGCACGATAGCGAGCTGTGGGCATGGATAGGTGCGGCGGTTGTGGCTTGCGGTATATTGTTAGAGAGCATCAGCGATGCGCAGAAGAGTGCCGCCAAGAAAAAGAACCCGAAGCGTTTTGTGGATACCGGTCTGTACCGTATAGTCCGCTGCCCGAACTACTTAGGTGAAGTGACCATCTGGACGGGTGCGCTGCTGAGCGGAATCGGCGCAGGGCTGAACTGGTGGCAGTGGCTGATTGTAGCTATCGGCTATGCCGGTATCGTGTTTGTGATGTTCAGCGGCGCCCGCCGGCTGGAGTTGCGTCAGAACGCCGCCTACGGCAATGACCCCGAATATCAGGCATACGTGAAGAAGACTCCGATTCTGATACCGTTACTGCCTATTTATTCCGTAGCCAAATATGAATGGCTCAAAGCTTGATTGGTTTGCCGTCAAGGGGTCTTTGACACCCCAAGACGTAAAGCCGTGGCAGACGTTCTCCGGCAAGTGGAGGCGGTGAATATCCATCTGCCTGTCAGCAAACTGCTGATACAGAATATCGTGCTGATGGTTGTGCCTATCTCTGTCGGATATATCGTGAACCTCTATCGCCCGGAGATTTTGGCACTGTTCGCCGCTGCGGTAATGGCAGAGCATAACAATACCGCAAGAAATATGGTGTGTTTCATTGTTCGTCAAATTTTGTCTGGTAAAGGGCATAGAGCAACCGTTCTACATACTATGGTATGAAGGAATTTTGTAAAATACTTTGATAGCCGTAGAACGGTCGCTACAAAGCCTTTATGGAATAGAACAGATTATTTGTCCTTGAGCATCAGCACTACCGAGCAATCTTGTTCACGGGTATTGCAGATGATGAACTCTGTATCGGAAGACAGAAATATCGCATCATCGTTGCCGTTGGAGTGCGACTCCATAAGGATTTCATAGCCTTTCTCTTTCGATAGTTTCTGAATGTCTTTGGAGAGTTGCTGCTTCTTGTCGCCTTTGGCGGTGATGATGATCATTCGGTTGAAGTTAGCGAACTTCTCAAGGTCAGTGCCTTTGGTGTCTATGCTGTCAAAAACAACTTGTCCTGCCGTAGCCAAAGACAAACCGGCACTGAACATGGCTTTGTTGATGCAAACATATTCCACACCTTCCATCTTGGCGTATTTCTCAAATACTTTATTTTGGGCTTGCGCAGCGATACCACAAAGGGCTATGACTGCAATTAATAACATCTTTTTCATATCAGTATAATTTATTGGTTAATATACGGTTGGATTTTGCCTAATGTCTCGTTAATGTCGTTCACTTGCTCGGTTGCAATCATCGTTGAGCGCAAAAACGGAGCCGTTGAACGATTGATGATGTCATTGGCATATAGGATTTCTCGCGCAGCTTCTTCCGGTGTGCTACATGTATCGCGGAATGGGTCAGTTGTGTATGTTTGTTGATGAAAGAACACACCGCCGCCTATTGCGAAAAGAATAGCCACCGTTGCTGCGACTCGATACCACATCTTCGGAGGTGTTTTTAGACGGTAGATGATTCCTTTGTGGTGCTTCACCTCTGATAGAATCGGCTTTTCCTCCGTTTGCCCGAGGTTGTTCACAAAAGCGGTGATTCCCTCGGCTATGTCTTGCGGCATTTCTTGGTCGGAGATCTGCGCAAGCATAAGGAATAGTTGCTTGTCTTCCTGCAACTCTTCCGGCACATCTTTACGACGGAAATACGCAGCCAACAGCCGTTCTTCATCCGGTGTCGTTTGCCCCTCGTAGAAACGAGCGAGTAACGATTTGATTTGTTCTATGGTCATGTTATATGTCATAACTTTGCGGTCAGTTCTTTTAATGATTTTCTTGCTCTGGAAAGCAAGGTGTAAATGTTTTCGCGACTGAAACTGGTCAGTTCTTGTATTTGGTCTATCTCCAGTCCGTCAATCGTGCGTAATCGAAGCACTGTTTGTTGGTCGGGAGGCAGTTTTTCAATCAGTTGGATCACTGCGTTAAGGTCACTTGCTGCGTCAATTTGATTTTCGGTGTTGTGGTCTAAAAGCGTCTCAAGGGTTTCGTCATCTGCTTGTGCACTTCTGGACTTGAGACGGTCAAGGCAGTTGTTCCGCACCATCGTTAAAACAAACGGAAGTGGTGGTTTGTCCGGCTCTATGGTGTCACGCTTGTTCCATAGTTCCGCGTACACATCTTGCACGCAGTCACGCGCCTCGTCACGGTTACGGAGTAAGTTGTATGCCAGTGCATACATCTTTCCGCTGAACGGCAAATATATTTGCGTAAACTGCTCGTGCGTCATACTCTGTTCGGATGGCTTTCTATATGTAATACGATTGAAACTGAAAAATCTTACAACCGAACTACATTTTTTAGCAACAAAAAGCGAGCCGAAGCCCGCTTCCTATATAATAATCCTTATTTTTACTTATTTCGTACCACTCAAGATACCATTTTCTTTATCTTCGTTGTTGATGCGCTTATTTTCGCGTGTCGAGGCTCTCGACCCGAAATCGAGGTTGCAATGGAAATTGAGAATGAGCATCTGGCGGAAATCCCGCATCTCTGCGTGCTGCGTGTTCGGGGCAAGCGCGGAGAGGTCTTTTGTTTCGATGCTGTAGCCCTTGACAGAGAAGGGATTCATCAGCATCGCACGGAAGCCCCATTTGTCGGCATTGTAACCAAGACCGATATGATGGTAAAACTCGCCGTACTCCAGCGTTTCGCCCCAGAGGTTATTGCTGCGCGTGGTTACTTCGCCGAAGAACTGCCAACCCTTGTACATGCCCATGATACTTGCGCGAACACCCGGATTGAAATGCTTGTGTGTGTAGGAATTGCCAAGGCTCACATAGTAATTGGCGAACGGCGCGACGGTGAAGATCAGGCTGTTATTGAGCACGCGCACCTGCACACTCGGAGCCACTTGCAGACGATGAAAACCGCGGTGGTTGGCGTAGGTGCGGATGGCGTATGACTGACCGTCAATCAGTTTCTCGTACGTCTCATCCATAATCGGCTTGTGGTCGTATGAGTAGTTCGCCCAAAGGTTCAGATTGACATTTGTACCGCTCCCCGCGGACGGGGTGGACTGCCAAGAAAGTTGCATCTCATTGGCGACAAACATAACCGGTTTGAGATTCGGATTGCCTTGCCGAATCTGGTACTTGTCAATCTGTTGCGCCACGTCCGACATAGCAGACAGCGAAGGTTGGTAGCCAGAGACATAACCTTTGTATTTCCAGAACACGCCCTTGCCGAAGTCATAACTCAGCGTCAGTTGCGGTCGGGCAATCCAGTTCGACTGCTTTTGTCCGGCTTGCTCGATATACGTGTGCATAGCACCGATACCCACGGCGTACGAAAACTGCTTGACGCGTTGCTGCACTTCCGCAAAAGCGTACGTCTCCGCCGTCATCATAGAAACCTTTGTACTTGGTCCTTGGTCACTTTGTCCCTTATACAGGTTTTCCATCCATTGCTGATTGTGGCGTACACCGACCGTCAAGGCGATGTTCTCCCATTCTTTCTCGTAGATGGCTTCGCCGATGAGTGAGTATTTGTTGCCTCTGACGCGAGAGGTTACATCGGTCGTGTCTGCAACCGTCTCGCCAAGCGGCAACTGCTCAAAACGGCGATCGTTACTACTATTGATATACGTACCCACAAGGTCGAAATACAAGTGGTGGTCGTTCGGCAGATTATGCTCGTAATAGATGTCCAACGAGGGTGAAATGGATTGGGTGCTCTCGTGGTCGTGGATGGCAAAACTATCCGTGGCTTGGTAGAGATGCGAATCACGGTTGGTCTTCGATTGTGGAGTGAACTTCATGAAATCGCGTAAGGCTATCTGGACCCTATTTTTCTCGCCGTTCGTCCAGTTGTAGGTCAAACCGATATTAACAGGATTCATCTTGAAACGTGTCGGTTCACCCACTTCGCGGTTCTCTATCGTGCCCGTTGAAAAATTGTACGTCTCCGCGTTCGTGCGCGTCCAATAGATGTCACGCGGCGAGTAGTGCGTCATGAGGCTGAACGACGATTTGCCGAAATTCACCTTGCCCGACAGATGGTACTCGCCCCAACCGGGCATGGTCACGCCGTTGGACGCGTTGAGCATCAGATTGCCGCCCGTATCGCGGTGCTTGACGATGTAGTTGATAACAGCCGCCGCTCCGTTAAAGCGCACGCCCGGCTGGTCGTGGTACTCGATACGGATGACATCCTTCGGGTTAATCGCCATGACCTCGGAACTGCTTGCCTCGATGCCGTTGATACGCAACTGCACTTCTTGGTTCGCGAGGGTCTTGACGGTGTTGTCCGCAGGGTTCACCACGATACGCGGAATCTGCAAGTTCTGCAGCAGCGACATACCGTCGTGCGAGGCTCTGCGTTGCTCCTTGTTGGGGAGCAGTACCTGTTTGTCTACTTTCTGAATGACGTTCTGCGCCTCCACCGTCACTTCGGCTAATTTGAACATGGATGTGTCCATCCGTAAGGTGTCGTTGCTGTTGGCCTGTACGCCTGTTTGCGCGTTCATTGACACGACGCAAACCATCGCCGTTGCCAATACGAAAATTCTTGCTTGCATATTATTCATTTTTTTGAGTTGTTAAACGTTTCCTTTCCATAATGGGGTCTCCGATGTGTGCATCGCACGCAGTGGGGAGAGCGGAGGCAGGAGTTGCTTTATCGATTAAGCGGAGCGGTATCGAATGCCGCAATCTCCTTGCCGAACGCGAGTGCAAAGTTACTACAAAAACCCATTTATATCCAAATTCCGCGATTTATATTTGCTTTGCGTAAATTGCTGAAATATAACACTTTGAGAAAATAAAAATTTATATACAGCCTTTATTGGTTTATATCAACTTGCGTATGCCAGATTTTTTTTGTAATTTTGCACTGTTTTTTGAAAATTGTATCGAAAATGAGTATAGCGAAATTTGGATGGTTTGGCATTCTCGGAATGGCTCTTTGCCTCATGAGTGAGTGCGCTAACGGGGACGTGCAGCGTGTGCAGAAAGCGGAAGAGTTACTGACCGTGAACAGGGATTCGGCAATGGCGGTATTGCGCGAAGTGGTATATCCGGACCAGTTGCCGGAAGAATCAAAAGCCCTGTATTGGTTCTGCGTAGCAGACATACGCGCCAACACCATGCAATCGCTGTCCGAAGACTCCATGATCTGTTGGGCTGCGCAATATTTCCGCAACAGGTGGCTGCAAGACGGAGCGTACGAGGATTATATGATGAAAGCGGGCATGGAGGAAGCCTTCTATTGGTGGTGGAATGACGACAAAGAAAAGGCACAACAAGTGTTGCAACGCCAGCAGCGATATGCCGAGGAGATAGCGGAAAAGAAAGGTGAACATATCTGGGAAGTGATTTTGCTGCGTATATCTGCCGAATTGGCTATGCGTGATTACGATTATGAGCACGTGCGCGATTACACAGAAGCCCTCATCCGTCTCGGTGACGAGAAAGCCATCCATCTGGACGAAGTGGTGCGTGTGTATAACGGCATGGCAATTACATATTTCTATTTGGGCGAATACGACAAAATGGAGGAGAGCTTCGAGAAAGCGATTGCACATACTTCGGATTCCGCATTTATTGTCAATGTGGTACGTCGAAATTATGCCGATCTATTAGGAGAAATCGGGCAGACCGACCGCGCGATACACATGCACGAGGAACTGGCTGCTATCTATCGGGAAGGGAATAGTTGGCTATTGGTGGAAAGCCTTTATTCCTTGTCGCGTTTGTGGCTCAACAAGGGCGACAAACAGCGTGCCGACCGCTATATGCGTGAGGCAGAAGAACTATTTGAAACTTACCGTGCAACTGTTTCTTCGCCATCCGCAGAAGCGGGTTTGTTGGCGCATCGGCAAGTGCTGAACTATGCGCTGCGTGGCCACTATCAGATGATGCCGTTAGCTACGTACAACACGCAATGGCAGGATAAAGATTATATTCGTTACCGTGTGGCAGAAGCCAAAGAGCGTTCAATGAGTGATTTGCGCGAACAAGTGTTGCGACAGAAGTTGGCAAAGCAACGGCAAACGGTACTCCTCGTCGGACTTGTGTGCGTGGTCTTGGGCTTGTGCCTATTGTTTGTATATCTGTACCGTCGTCGTCAACGGCTGCTTTTAGAGAAAGAAGAAGAGATTGAGACCCTGAAAGGACTGCTTAAAGTACAAAGTGACGATGTGCGATGTACGAAGGAAGCAGATGTGCGCAAATTGATGTTGCAGCAATTGGGTGTCATCAAAACGATTGCCGGAACACCCACCGAAGCCAACCAACAACTGCTTGCGCGTCTCATGGCATTGAATGAGGAAACCGCCAATGCCCTCATCGATTGGCCAAGCATTTACCAAACCATTGATTTGGTTTATGATGGCTTCTACACACGGCTTAGGGACAAATACAAAGATGTGTTGAACGAAAAGGAGCTGCAACTTTGTTGTTTACTCAAAGCGGATTTCTCGACCAAAGAGATCAACATGCTCACTCGTCAAAGTCTCCAAACCATCTACCAGCGCAAGACCCAAGTCCGTCAGAAACTCAATCTCCCCGAAGCCGAAGACATCACAACAGCGATAATCTAATTAAAACAACGCTCATTTAACTCTTCTTTTAACGATTTTTTTCTTTCCCCCCAATAAGGAGTTCGGTAAACCTCACGGCTTTGTCTTTGCTCCGCAAAATTTCTTTATAGGATGGGGTCGGCTTACCGCTTGCATCGCCGGACATGCTATACAAAGAAAGAACCCCCAAGACGAATCTCAGAGGTTCTCAAAGTGGCGGCTACCTACTCTCCCACAATATTCCGCAGTGCAGTACCGAGGGTACCGATGTGTACTGCCAGAAACCGGTTTTTGGTACCTATACGAGGATCGTGTTGCAGTCTTCAGCGGTCAACTTACTTGACGCGGATGCCGGCTGCGTTGTACCAATTGTTTCCGTGACGGATGAAGAGTTGGCCGTCCATGAGCACTTTCTTTGCGTTATCGGTGCGGAGGAAGAGTTCTTCAATCCCTTCGGTTATCGGTTCGAGGTCGTCAGTCTGGCTGTCGAAGAAGGTCACTCGGTAGAGGTTGTATTCTCCTGACTGCGCGAAATCATCCGCGATGACATATACGTGAATGCATTTGTGCGCATGGTCGAAGGCGATGAAGGTCTGTGCTGTTTGTCCTTGTGACTCTGCGCTGAATTTGGCGCAGTCGTCGCAGTAGTTGCCTTGGTGGGATGCGATATTGTTGGTGAACTGCAATTCGTCGGCATCCATAGCGAAGGAGGTAAGGGCTTTGTTGTAGATCAGTTCGATGTCGTCCAGATAGACGGTGTCAAGAACGTTCTTTTTGCTGAATGAACCTCCCGTGGTGTATGACGAGCCGCCTCCGGGAACCTGGTTGGTGGTGAAGGTAGTGAGGATATATGCGGGCTCGCCGTTGATGCCGGTGTATTGGAACGGAACAGCGATACGTTGCCATCCCATAGAGGATGTAGCGGCATAGTTGACAACCGCCTCTCCGATCTTGACGGCAGAGTAGTCATCCGCCTCGGGGTCCTGATAGCGCGCGTTGGTGGTGATAATCGTGCTCATGCGCGCTTTGTTGACCTCGTTTGTAGGGTCGAGGTCGGCAGGCTGGTATTTTGCCCAGAAGACGATGGAGTCCGGACGTCCCTGAAAGGCGGTGTTGAAACCGTTGTTGGCAGGGTCGGAGAAGTTATAGTTGTCCGCAGGCGAGTCAGCGGTCATCGACCCGGCGTTGATCTGTCCGTTCGTGCAGTTACCGTTGGCTTTGACTCCGAACAGCATGTCTGAAGAGAGCATAGCGCTCTGAGTGCCTTCGGAGCCGGGCCGCACCTCTGTGGACGGGATGAACTGGTAGGTGTTGCTGGTCACAAAGTCCGCCATGAGTCCGGTAGCCGTGCCGAAGGAGTGCCATCCTTGCGGCTCGTTGCTTGTCCATGCACCCTCCAAACCACCGTTGAGCAGGGCATAGTTGTTGCTGCGAACGGCGTTGCCGGCAAAGAGCACGAGTATCGGTTCGGGTAACGACGGAGCTGCGATGGACAGTAATACCATTGCATCGTTATGCGAGACGATGGAGTTGTAAACGATCCCCTCATCCTCTAAGCCGTTGAGGATGGTGATAGTGGCGCGTTCGCTGATGGAGTCGAGATAGAGAGTGGCGTTCTCCAGAGTGAGTTGGCCTTCTGCGCTCATCGGGATATTCGGCAGAACGATGTTACCTAATTTGCCTTTTGCGCCGAAGGTGAAATCCGGCAGAACAAAGGTGAGGGTGTTCTCCACTGTACCGGGAAGAAGGTACACCTCTTTGTCTGGATATTCCTGACCACCGATATTCAGCAATCCGTGAAACTGACCGCATACCTCTTTGGTGGTGACAGCGAGGACTTGTGCCGTTATCATTAAACCGGCAGCTATAACAGTTAAAATCTTTTTCATTGTTGTATTTTTTTTATGATGGATTATTGTATTTTGTTACCTAACAGGTCATAGATACTCTCGTCTTTGCGGATGATATAGATACGTCCGTTATGCAGCACTTTTTTCGCTACGCTTTTCTCGTCGTTGCTGTCGAACAGTCCTGTTCCTATTTTAGTTTCGACGGTGAGGTGAAGTACCATGACAGAGTCACAACCGTTCACCGCTTTGTATTCAGCCAAGAGGGTGCTGTCACCGGCAGGGATGACACTGAGGTCTATCCCTTCCCATATCTCCGAATCGCCTTCTGTTATCGTTTTTGAGTCTTCCTGTCTATAGGTCGGTAGAACGGTCAGGGTAAGCGTGAAGACCGAGTCGGTGTTGTAGATGGACAAGAGAGAGTCATTGAATACCGTTACACCCGCTTCATTGGTAGGAAGTGTCTTCTCCCTCCAAGTGATCTCCTCATTTTGGCAAACGGTCAATTCTTCGGAGAAGGAATAATCAATCGGTTCGACGGTCAGCTCAAGCGTATAGACGGAGTCACATCCGTGGATGGTTTTAAGTGCTACGGTATCTTTGAAGGTTCCCGGAACAAGATTTTTGTACTCTGTTCCCTGCCAGGAATATGTCTGATCCATAGCAATCGTTGCCTGTTCGGAATAGGAATACGTAGGATAGACGGTCAGGGTAAGCGTAATCAGCGAGTCCCCGCCTTGCTTGTTAGGGATGGTAGTGTTGTACACGCCATTCTCCGTGAGACCGGAGAACAACTCATCCGAGTAGGGCTCGTTATCGCACGTTGTAGCCGAATAGGCATACTCGGTATTGTAAACCGGTTTGACCATTTGCAGGGTGTATAACGAATACGTACCGGCTTGCGAGTAGTTGTCTGCTACCACATACACATGTACTTGGCTTTTCTCCGGATCATAACCGATGAACGACTTGGCAGCCTTTCCATCCGTGGTAGCTACGAAATCATAGTCGCTGTCACTGTACGTATCGGAAGAGGTAGCCTGATTGTTCGTGAACGTAACAGGTGTACCATCTTTGGTGAGAGAAGCCAGCGAGTGGTTATAGATCATCTCGGCATCGTCCAGATAGATGTTATCGTAGTAATATTTCTTGTTGAAAAAGCCTCCGGTGGAATAGGTTGAACCTCCTCCGGGCGTCATGTTGGTGGTGAAGGTGATTAGCATGTAAGCTGCTTGTGAGGGATCTACAGCCGTATATTCGAACGGAATAGCAAAGCGTTGCCATCCCAAGTCTTGTGTAGCGGAATAATTGATAGAGGCCTCAGCGATCTTCACAGAGGAATAATCCTTTGCCTCGGGATCCTGGTAGCGCGCGTTAGTAGTAATGACCGCGTGCGCGCGCGCTATGTTGACCGAATTCAATGGATTATTGTCTGCAGGGATATACTTTGCCCAGAACACCAGCGAGTCCGGCTGACCTACAAAGGCGGTGTTATAGCCGTTATTGGCCGGGTCGGAGAAGTTATAGTTGTCCGCAGGCGAATCTGCGGTCATCGACCCGGCGTTGATCTGTCCGTTCGTGCAGTTACCGTTGGCTTTGACACCTGCGATGAGATTAGAGGCTATCAAGGCACTGTGCGATCCTGTGGATCCCGGACGTGTCTCATTGGACTGCTTGAACTGATCTTCTCCACCGGCCATCGAAGCATAAAAACCGGTGGCGGAAGGGAAGGAATGCCATTTGGTCGGCTCGCCGCCAGACCAGCTGCCTTCAAAGCCACCATTGGTAATCTCGTAGTTTTTACCCGTCTCTTTCGAACCGGTGAAAAGAACGAATATCGGTTCCGGGAGGGACGGAGCGGCGATTGAAAGCAGTACCATTGCATCAGATTCGGTAATCACGGAGTTATAGATGTCTCCTCCATCCTCCAGACCATTGATTACATCTATCTCCGCACGCTCGGAGATGGCTTTGATATACAAAGTAGCGTCGTCCAGGCTCAACTGACCATTGGCATCAATAGGGATATTCATGAGAACGATATCTCCTAACGAAACGGCACCGAACTTAAAATCCGGCAACACGAAGGTAATGGTGTTCTCCTCTATGCCCGGAAGGATATACACCTCTTTATTCGGATACGGATCTCCGCCGATATTCAAGTCTCCCTTGAAGACACCGACGGCTTCATTCACTGTCACCGCTAAAGCGGAGACAACTGATACACAGATTAACAATACGGTTGTAATGATTTTTTTCATAATGTGAATTGGTTTGATTATTATTGTTTATTAGAATTTGAGATTCAATCGGCAGACGAAGGTACGCGGCGGCGCGAGTGCCATCGGGCGGAAGCAATATTCGGTATTAAGCAGGTTGTTCACCATGAACTGAACCTCTGCGTGCTCTTTGAAGCGGAAAGCGAAGCGCAGGTCCATTGTGAACACTCCGTTGTTGTGGCTCATCCAGTAGTCATGCAGCGAGACGCCGTCTTCGTATCCGAAAATAAACATACGCGCATAGTCCATCAGATCAGGCTCTCCCTTGGCGCGCTCGTCCACCATCAGATAGTCCACCGCAAGAATCTTACTGCGGTAAGACAGGTTCGTACCTACGGAGAACCATTTGTAACTATAGTCCAGGGTCGCTTTGAACGAGTGCTTGTTGCGGTATTTGAGGTATTTGGAGTCGTTGGATTTGTTCTTCATCTGCAACGGGTCGGTATAGGTCTTCTCCTGCTCGATACGGCTTTGGTTGTCGAGGTCTTCCGGCTCCGTGTAGGTGTAGCCGATGGAGTAGAGCAGGTTCATATCCTTGCGGATGTCCACTTTTCCGGACGTGCTGACTTCTGCTCCGTAGATACGTGCGTGCCCTACGTTCACGAACCGGGCACCGATACCGATTCCGGCTCCGCTCAGCGATTTGGTCTGGATGATATTGTCTATCATCGCCTGGCCTTCGTCGAGCAGGTCCTGCATAGAGTTGATCATCGAGAAGTCGGAGTTGCGGAACAGACCAAACTGGTACTCGATCAAATCGTGGTACTCCGTATAGAAGCCGGCAACATCGAGTGTACCGGTAATGGGGCCGAACTTATACAACTGTTTGTAACCTAATTCCGCGTTGAAGCCTCTCTCGGGACGGATGTCAGGATTGGGATAGACACCTACGCCGCCGATATCCTTGCGTGCGAACTTCTCGGTGATCGAGGGGTTGCGGTAACCTTGGCCGAAACTGGCGCGAAGGAATCCGGCTTTGTATATCTCCCAGTTGAGTCCGGCGCGTAAGACAGGGCGCACGGGGCACAGCCAGTTACCTATCTGGATGTTCGCCTCTTTAAAGTGGTTGTCCATGCGATAGTACTCGAATCGCACACCGGCACTCAGTGACAATCGGTTGACGATACGGTGGTCGTACTGCAAGTATGCTGCGAGGTTGTCCGTATGGTGGGTGCCGGTGATATTGGCGGTGTTGGTGATATGGTTCCAGTTGATACCGGTTGTCAGACGAACACCGGACTGCCACGACTTGGCGAACTGATAGTCCACGTACGCGTTATAGGTCATCTCGGGACGGGTAGGCGTGTGGTCGGAGACCAGCGCCAATGCGTAACCCAGCGCGTCTTGCAACTCTGCTACGGTGCCCGTATACCCGAAACCGTTCTGTACCAGATCTATACCGCCTTTGATGGCATCTGTCCATTGTTCGTTCTTGAATGGGATTGCCACTTCCTTGAACGTCACAAGCAGTGCGTCTTCGATCTTTACGCCTGCGTCCATGTACCCTTTGATTTGGTCGTAGTACCCTTTCATCTTGTTGAGGTCAAAGCGCGTGACACCCCATTTGAGCAGATCTTCGGTTCCGATACCGGCAGAAGGCGTGGTCAGGTTGTCCGTCGTCAGATAGAAACGGGTACGGAGTTTATGGGAGATACCTTTTTCCGTGTTGTCATAGTTGAAGAAGGGGTCAATGTTGAAGTTATGCTCTTTGCGCCCCATGTTCGTCAGAGGTGACGGATGGATAGGGTCTTTCGGACTGCGCCATATAAAGAAGTCGCCGTATTGGTTTGCCACATAATTGAGGTTGGCGCCCATCGTCATATATTCTCCTTCCGGCATCGGGCGATGGTAGGTCATGTTTCCTCCCAACCGCACGCGGTCATTGAAACTCTGCTGGCGGTAACCCTCGTCCTTGAAGCCGCTGATGGCGCCTGAAAGGTCAAAATGGCCTATACGGCGTGAGTGGGAGACTTCGGCTCCGTAGTAGAGAGGTAAACGCGCGCCCGTGTACTTGTAATCCTTATAATCGTCATATACGCCTACATAGCCGCTCACTTTTGTCTCCGGCTTGAGCCCCGGACGCTGCGTGCGCACGTTGATCACGCCGTTCAGCGCTGACGAACCGTACAGCACGGATGAGGCTCCTTTGATGACCTCCACTTGCGCCACGTTCTCCAACGGGACGTTGTTCCAGTTGATCTCACCCGTCTTGGGGTTCAGGATAGTCATCTCATCCATCAACACCTGACAGCGTGAACCGACGCTGTACGTCCAACCGCCACCTCCTCGGATACTCGGCTGTTTGTCGATAATCTCCACTCCAGGAAGCGTCTGTAATGTCGCTGCGAGGTCTGTCGGGGCCTGATTGCGGATCATCTGAGGCTTGACAACCTCCATCGAAACAGTCACATCTGTCTGGCGCTGCTCGAAACGGCCTGCCGTAACAACCACGTCATCCAACAACTCGTTATGAGGAAGGAGGTTCACGTTCAACTTGTTCGTCACGGATGTCACAACGAAGGTCTCCGGGTCATACCCCACATACGAGAAACATAACTGAACGGCTTTCTTTGTGTCCAAAGAGATCGTGTAGCGGCCGTCTATGTCCGTCACTGTGCCTACATTCGGGTGATCGATGTCATACACCGTAACGCCGATCAGAGGCTCACGCGTTTGAAGGTCACATACGATACCTGATACCTGGGTAAGAGTGGACGTCTTCTGAGAAAATAACGGACATGCCAGTACCGCTAATAAACAGAAAATTGTTTGTCTTAATTCAATTCGCATTGCTCTTTTTGTACTTAAATAAACTACTTTTCGAACCTTTTGTCCAAAAACGGATGCAAAGGTACTGCTTTAAAATGACATGCCAAATAGCTAATTTTAATAAAAAGTGCACGTTTTTTCTTTTCTTATTGAAAATCTTAATAATCGTATATTATTTATAATAAAAATGAATCTTTGTTTGTGTGAAAAATTAAAAATGATAACGTTTTTAATTGCGCATTCCGTATAAAAATGTTCTTTTATGAAAGGCATCTCTTGCGTATATCAAATGTTTTTTGTACCTTTGCACACGCAAACGCACAACAATGATAAATGCGAATAGAGGAAGCGATAACATATGCCATTATGTCGGATGGTCATGGGAAGACAACCGACCAGATAGCCGACGCAATCAACCGCAACGGTTGGCATATCCGCAAGGACGGCAAGCCTGTTACAAGTGCCCAAGTCTATGCGGTAATTTGCCGCTATCCCTCAATCTTTACTAAAGAAGCCGGACGGATTTGTGTAATGTTATGAATATAGAACAAGTCAGAGAATTTGCATTGGGTATCAATACCCAAGTGACGGAAGAACTAT
>Ga0247608_10004632_pt1 | contig 15268 bp, 14 predicted proteins | sample 176DNAGHGlowgp2_FD_193490 | JGI IMG/M metagenome (GOLD analysis project Ga0247608, IMG submission 193490) | Sheep rumen microbial communities from Palmerston North, Manawatu-Wanganui, New Zealand - 1766 DNA GHGlow gp2 | ecosystem: Host-associated > Mammals > Digestive system > Stomach > Rumen ...
ATGCCGGGAGCAGGTTCAGAAGAACATTCCTCGGCGTCGTAGGTTCTTCGTGGCGTGCTACGGTGCGCTTCTTCAAGTATCTTCCGTGGAGGGTCAGGAGTGCCTTCAAGCGCAAGGTTAATGAATATAAGAACAGGCCTCCGAGGAAGGATATGCGCAAGGTATATGTTCTTGTGGGCTATACCACCAAGGAGAGCGTTGACGCCAAGTACAGGGCCGAGAGACAGATGATGCTCCTGAGACGCGGTCTGCTCTTTATAATTATGCTTCTGCTCCTGTTTATTTCAATTGACAGGATCATTAATATCACTGATTTTGGTGAGATCTCACACGTGTTTGGAATCGATTCAATTGAGGAAATAACAAAGAACGATCCGTTCAGGGCGCAGAGCAGTGCTCCGGCTGAACCCACGGAGGGGACGAAGATCACGTTAGTCCCTTGATTTTGAAAGTTTTTGACTTGCTGCTTTCATTTTTCAAAAAACTATTGCCATAAATTATGGTTTATATTATTATTGTTTACTGTAAAAAACTGCTTTGGTGATTTTCGACTTTTAGCAGTAAAATGAAAGATGTGCTGTTTCAACTTGCAAAACAGCGAACAGAAAGGCGGTAATTATGGATTACACAGTAAGCAACGCGTATTTAAACAGTGTTATGCAGGGTGTTATTAAGAAGAACCCCAACGAGCCCGAGTTCCATCAGGCTGTATTTGAGTTCCTTTCTTCAATTGAGCCTGTACTCGCTATTCGTCCCGACATTCAGGAGAAGCAGATCCTCGAGAGGATCGTTGAGCCTGAGAGACAGATCATGTTCAGAGTAGCATGGGTGGATGACAACGGTAAGATTCAGATCAACCGTGGTTACAGGATCCAGTTCAACAGCGCCATCGGACCTTACAAGGGCGGTCTGAGACTCCATCCTTCTGTTAATCTTTCAATCCTTAAGTTCCTCGGCTTCGAGCAGATCTTCAAGAACTCTCTTACAACACTCCCCATGGGCGGTGCAAAGGGCGGTTCTGACTTCGATCCCAAGGGCAAGTCAGACAACGAAGTTATGGCTTTCTGCCAGAGCTTTATGAGAGAGCTCTACAGACATATCGGACCCGACCTCGATGTTCCTGCCGGTGACATCGGAACAGGCGCAAGAGAGATCGGATATATGTTCGGTCAGTATAAGAAGATCGTTAACGAGTTCTCCGGCGTGCTTACAGGTAAGGGACTCTCATTCGGCGGATCTCTTGCAAGAACACAGGCTACAGGCTATGGTCTGTGCTACTTCGTAAACTGCCTGCTCAAGAAGCACAATGATTCCTTCGCAGGTAAGACAGTTGTTATCTCCGGTTCAGGCAACGTTGCAACATACGCCTGCGAGAAGGCTACACAGCTTGGTGCAAAGGTTGTTGCCATGTCTGATTCCAACGGATATGTTTATGATGAGAACGGCATCAATCTTGATGTTGTAAAGGATATCAAGGAAGTTAGAAGAGCGCGTATCTCCGAGTATGTAAAGGCAGTTCCCTCAGCTAAGTATACAGCTGATGAGAACGGTTCGAAGGGCATCTGGACAATCCCTTGCGACATCGCTCTTCCTTGTGCTACACAGAACGAGCTCAACCTCGATTCTGCAAAGGCACTCGTTGCTAACGGCGTAAAGATCGTTGCAGAGGGCGCTAACATGCCTACTACACTTGATGCTACAAAGTATCTCCAGGAGAACAAGGTTTATTTCTGCCCCGGTAAGGCTGCAAATGCAGGCGGTGTTGCTACATCAGGCCTTGAGATGTGCCAGAACAGCGCAAGACTGTCTTGGTCCTTTGATGAGGTTGACAGCAAGCTCGAGGGTATCATGGAGAACATCTTCAACAATGTTGATACAACGGCAGAGAAGGTCGGTATGCCTGACAACTATGTTGCAGGTGCTAACATTGCAGGCCTCCTGAAGGTTGCAGATGCAATGATCGCCCAGGGTGTTATCTGATATCACATAACCTTTTGTTATTATCAACGGCTGTCCCGGTAAATCCGGGACAGTTTTATATTTTTTGCATATTTTGAAAAATGTGAAAAGTAGTTTATAATACTCACGGCCTTACATCTATAAGGAGTTTATTTGATGGGTAAAAAGAACAGTGGTGCAAATACAAAGCCCCGCAAAAGGATTCTGACGGCAATCATCCGCTTCTTTTGCGTTATATTAGGCTTGATAGTCGGTGTATTCCTCTACTTCTGGTATACATTCGGCAAGACATATATCTATATCCCGATCGTATCTAGGGATAAATATGATACGATCCAGCTGGCGGAAGGAACCAGCCTTACCGGCGGTGATGTAACTTCTGCATGGAAAGACGGCGGTCACACGAGGGTTTATTATGATCCCAAGCATCCTATTATCGAGGTCGCACAGAAGGATCCCAATGTCGAGAATATCCTTGTTTACGGTGTGGATTCGCGAAAGGTTAATGATTACAAGTGCCGTACCGATGCCATGATGATCGTATCGATCAACAGTGAGAAGAATACCGTTAAGCTCGTGTCCCTTATGCGTGATACAGGTGTTTATAACGGCGACACAGAAAAGACGGCCACTGATAAGCTCCAGAAGCTTAATACAGCCTACAGGTATGGCGGCATCGGTCTGATGATCAATACCATTAACCGTACATTTGATCTTGATATCCAGCGTTTTGTAATGCTTGACTTCTCCAGTGCCGCAAGTGTCATCGACCTGTGCGGCGGCGTTGACATCACAGTAAGTCCCGGAGAGGTTAAGTATGCCAATGAGCATATCGATTATCAGAATAAGTGGACCGGCTCTAACTCTCCGCATATCACTTCAAGCGGAAGGCAGACGCTTAACGGCGTTCAGGCCGTTGCCTGGTCCAGGATCAGATATCTGGATTCCGATTTTGTCAGGACTTCAAGGCAGAGAACGCTGGCGCAGGTGCTTATCGAGAAGGTCTCTGACATGAATTATTTCGAGAAGGTTATCCTCCTTGAGAAATCGACCGGTATGTTTGAGACTAATATGTCGCCCAAGGATCTGATGAGAGTCGGTTACAATGGCGCGGCAGGATCCAAGAACATCAAGCAGTACAGGGTTCCCGAGGACAACATGTATAAGGTCCAGAAGAATCCCTGGATGATGATCATTGACTTCAAAGCAACAAATCAGAAATTGCATAACTTTATTTGGGGGAACTAAAATGAGTAAAACAGTTGCAACGTGTATCTGTGAGACTAATCTTATAGCAAATCAACCGCAGGAGAATGTGTTTTTCCTGACTCTGTCGAGGAAAAAGGAAGATTTTCCCAACGAATTCCTGAGAACAGCAAGATCCACATCGCCCATTCAGGTGTGTGCGGTATTCTCCTGTATAGGTCCCGACAATGCGAGCGCAATGCTCAACATTGAACTCAATAAAGACCTCGAAATCATCGTAGCAAACGCATCCAGATCCCCCGTGCTCGACTTCGAGGCATTCTCAAATCAGGTTATCAATGTTCTCAATGTGAAAGTCTGCAATGTTGCCGCATCCACGGGTACCCCCCTCAAAGTATCAATGTCCATGATCGTTATCGAAGGCGACATTTTGAGAGTGATCCATGTTGGCAATACCAAGGCAACGCTCTTCCGCGACAACCGTCTTATGCTGCTTACCGAGGAGCAGACAGTTGCACATAAGTATGTTCAGATGGGTGTCATCACTCCTGAGCAGGAACTGAGCCATCCGGATAACATGAATCTTACCCAGTACCTCGGCAAGATGCCCCAGGACGGTCCCGTCGTTCCTTTTAAGAAAGTACAGCTCAAGCTGAAAGATAATGACGAGATCTTCCTTATGGGTCTTGGTATCTCTCATCTCATGCCGGCGCAGATGCGCAACCTCATTCTCGTGCGCCCGATCAGCCCGGAGAACAAGGCAAGAGAACTTATCAATTCCGCCATGAACTACGGGATCAAGTCAGGTCTTACTGCCATCTGCATGAAAGTGGAATCGACATTCCTACTTCCCGGCGACGCCGTGATCGGAAGTCATCTGGCTTCCGACGGTACTGTCGCGGCAGCTTCGGCAGGTGCAGCAGCGGCAGCTTCTGATTCTTACACGCCTTTCGGCGATCCTGCAGCATCATCTCCACGCAGGAGAAATGACGGATATGAGCCATCTTCGTCAGATACAAGACCGTTCAATCCCAAGAGTGAGCCTGATTATTATGATAATGACAATGACGGTTATGATGACGGTGATGAGTACGAGGATGATTACGATTACGGATATGAGGATCCTTCCAAGAAGGCCGGCAACAAAGACCGTAACCGCAAGATCGCAGCTTTTGTCATACCTCTTGTAATCTTCCTTATCAGTGTGATCATCGGCTTCGGCGTAATGTTCCTTATATTCAATCTCAAGGACCTCATTAAGGGAACACCCGAGACAACTGCAACGACCGTAAGCAATCTTGTTTATTACGTTACAGAGGACGGCACTCCCGTGTTCAGTCAGGAGGACGTCAACAGTGCACTTGTAGCATCACTTAACAGAGGTGATCCGGTTACTGTCGTAGCACAGGGACAACTGTTCAGTTCTATCACGCTTTCCAACGGTCTGTCCGGATATATCCAAAACGATAAGATAAACATTATGGATCCTACTGCGGGTGAGTCTTCTTCGATCTTTGAGACAGATCCGACGACAGTGTCTACTGAAGATACGCTTCCGGAACAGTCTGATGATACGACAGCTTCTTCAAGCTCAATCCATACAACGGAGATGGTTCCTCAGGCTACCGAGGCGACCAGGAGAAATACTCCGACACCGAAGCCGACACCTACCACTGCGCCCGTTGAGACAACTCCTCAGCCTGTTGAGACGACGCCGACGCCCGTCGATCCGACTGAGACTCCTCAGCCTCAGCCCGATCCTCAGCCTGACGAAGAATAAAATAATAAGCTTAATAAGTTGAGTATAGAGACTGTCCCGGATCCTAGGGGCAGTCTTTTTATGCCAGCAGCTGACTTGCTCGACCACTGCCGGTAATCTGCTCCGGAATTCTCCTCTCCTGTAACGCCACCGGCGTTCTTTTGCGGAGAATCTTGCTATGATCTTGCCGAAATTCTCCTCTCCTGTAACGCCACTGGCGTTCTTTTGCGGAGAATCTTGCCGTGATCCTGCCGGAATTCTCCTCTCCTGTAACGCCACTGGCGTTCTTTTGCGGAGAATCTTGCTATGATCCTGCCGGAATTCTCCTCTCCTGTAACGCCACTGGCGTTCTTCTTTTTCCGCGAGATTTAAAGATTTTTCCGCAATATTTGCGGAAAGATTTCTGATTCTTGCGGAATCCGCAGGATTTAAGATTTTTTCCGCATTTTCTGCGGAAAAAGCTTTAAAATCGGTTCTTCGGAAAATTTGTGGGGAAAGGAAATTGAAAAAGGAGCATAAGATCCTTAAAGTTTAATTTGCTACAACAAACGAAAAGGATTAAACATATGCTCCTAGACCTAAATAATACTAAGATTAACATCAAATGCCAACAGTATAGTTGTTCAAAATTCAGATATGAGAAAAATAATACCGAACTATGGCTGGATTTCTGTAGCACACAGGAAACTGCCAAAGTGTGCTTTCAGTATTGTGGAGAGAGAACTGTAGATATCCACGATTTGGCGATGAACATAAGGCCGAAAATGGCAGCCGTCAGAATGCCGTTGGTAACGAGAGTTCTTTTGATATCCGATCCTTTACCCAGACCGAAGTCTGATACTGTAAGCGAAGTGTATTTCAATGCAAAAAGTGTTCCCGCCACGCCGACGAACTCTAATAAGATCGTAATGATCGCAGAGCGAAACGGATGACCGAGATGATCCCACAGCGCCACAACAAGATTGTTCGCCGACACGATAACTACCATGGCAACGAGGATCTTGACAGCATCGTTATATCTTATCTGAATCTCATGCTCGTTCGTGATATCTGAGAATTGAAGTATCACACCCAGCTTCTCCTTGCCGTCATCGCTGAAGGCGAATGAGGAAGACATCTGAAAATACCGGATCTTTCCGTCCGGAGATGTGTATTTGATCTTACCTTTATGGGTCGTCTCTTTATCGTAGATACTGTCCAACACATACTGATGGAATTCGTCATTGATTCCGGAGACTTCGGATTCCATGAATTGAGCATACCTGATGCCTTCTGTCAGCTTGGGATCGTTCAGTATTTCTTTGCCGTGACGTGAGGATTGATATAGATGATCATGCCGGAAAGGTCGACCAGCAACAGGCCGTCAGTAATATCTCTTGTTATTCTCTGAACCCAAGACCCGTTCCGCATGAGATATGCTCCTTGTTAATCTGTAATCGATCTTGATTATTATATCATTTCATAGTGCAGACAGGTGAGGTGTACCACAGGCTGCTGTTATATGAGATTATTATATAATTAAACAGCTGATCAGGCATCTTCGGGGACAATGTCCTGCGGGGAGGCTTATTGTATGGAGGATCTGATATGAAGAGGAAGAAGATACTCGCGACAGTTTTGGCTATGGCAATGATAACAGGCAGTTTGCCCGTGACGGTCTTTGCAGAAGGGGAGGAGGCTGCTGACACTGCACCGGCCCTGGAGATCGTGCAGGAAGAAGAGCCTCAAGAAGAGGAGTCTGATACGGCGGAAGAAGAGATCACCGCGGAAGATGCGGCACCTCTGTATAACGACGGCAATGACGTTGTTACGGTAACTACGTCATCTATCGTAACGTATATAGAATGCAGCTGGTCCGAGACCGATAAGAAAGTCAAATCAACAGAAAAAACGAATGTAAATATAACGCCTTTCCCCTCCAGCGAATCAGTTGCTCCTGGCTGGTATTATCTGAACAGCAATGTTACAGTGAATGGACGTGTTATGCTTGAGGGCGATACTTATCTGATCCTTGGCGATGGTAAGAAACTCGATGTTGAGGGCCTTTTTATTCCTTCAGGAAGCACACTTACGATATACGGGCAGGCAGAGGGAACAGGTAAGATCTACTCACATCCGAACGGCGGAGGCGCGGGCATCGGCGGCTACTCCGGGCATGATAACGGCAATATCGTCATCCACGGCGGCGTCATCGAGGCTAAGGGCGATAACCATTGCGCGGGCATTGGCAGCAATGACGGCTGCACGGGAGGAGCAATCACGATTTACGGCGGCGATATAACGGCCATCGGCGGTAGTGACGGAGCGGCCATTGGCGGCGGACGCAACTGCAACGGCGGTGTAATAACCATCTATGGCGGTACGATCAATGCAAATGGTCCTATTGATTCAGATTGCTGTGAGAATGGTTCCGGTATCGGTGGAGGTGACAGTGCTGACGGCGGTACTATCACGATCAACGGCGGTACGGTCTATTCTTATCCTGTTAATCAGGGGCAGGGTGCACGTATCGGCGGCGGATGTGATGGAGCTCCCGGTACTATCGTTATCAATGGAGGAACGATCACAACCGAGAACAAATACGGTGCGGGCATCGGCGGCGGACGAAGGAACAAGGATGGTGGCAGTGTCACCATCAATGGCGGCGTTATAAGTGCAACCCACAATTATAACGAGGAGTACGTAGGTAGTGGTATTGGTAATGGCGGTGGTGATGAGAATCATTCAGGGGCAACTGTTCCTGTTATATTGGATTACACGGATGCCACGAAGGATACGATCAGCATTACTACAACATGTATCGGTAGCGCCCCTGAGAGGTTCAACGGCTCAGTAAAACTTAACAAAGGATTTCAAAACGAAAAGTATGTCTTTTACACCGGATCTTACAACGGATCTGAAGGCAGTACCCGCCAAGAATACATGAGAAACAGTGCTCTCGTACCATGGGATGGCCTTGCACACACGTGGAAGACGCTTCAGGATATGATGGATCAATGGTATAAATATAATAAAGATATAAAACTGGGCGAGGATATTACGGCATTACCTGATGACAGGGATCTGTATACGCGTAATTCACAGTACTGGACACAGGAAGCAGTGATCGATCTTTATGGCCACAAGCTTGACAGGGGACTGACAGGTCAGGATGCCATCTCTAATGGATATGTTTTCCTTAATGAAGGTAAACTGACCATCAAGGATAGTGCAGGTGGCGGCGTCATTACCGGTGGCTGCACCAGCGGTAATGGCGGCGGTATCTATAATAGCGGTACGCTGATCATAGACGGCGGATGTATCGAGGATAACTATGCGTCAGGCTGCGGAGGCGGTATTTACAACAGCGGTACTGTTACTGTCAAGGGCGGCACTATAACAGACAACAGTGCAGTTAATAGCGGCGGTGGTATCTATAACAGCGGTACCGTGAATCTCTCCGGTTCCCCGGTCATTACAGGCAATCACAGAGATGCAGCTGAAGAGAATGTCGTTCTTACTAATAAGAAGATCAAGGTAACTGGTAATCTTGGCAGCAAGGCACTCATCGGTATAAGCCTCGCTGACGGATACAGCGGGGAACTTGTCAATGAGGACGGGGTCATTGTTTTTACCAATGGGCTTAACGGTAAGGGTAATGCATCCAACTTCACAAGTGATGATCCCGCCGGAACGATCAGCCTTAATGCTTCCGGTGAGGCTGTCATAAACACTATGACTCTGGCCGGGTACACCATAAGCCTCGACGGAGATATCTGTGTCAACTACTATATGAGACTGCCTAATATTGTCATCTCACATCAGAATACCGCATATATGAAGTTTACTGTCGGCTCCGGTGATCCTCAGACTGTGCTCGTCAAGGATGCCGACTATAAGTCGATCGGCGGTGATGGTGATATTTACTTCATATTCAAGTGCAAAGTCCCTGCCAAGGACATGACAACAGAGATCAAAGCACAGCTGATCGATACCGAAGGCGGATATGAAGGTGTGATCGATACATTTAAGGTTAAGGATTATACCGATTATCTGTTCGCACATAAGGATGAATCACAATATGCGAACGCAGAACCGTTGGTAGTTGCTATGGTCAACTATGGTGCTTATGCGCAGGAGTATTTCGGCGTGAATACCACAGACCTTGCGAATGAAGGTCATGCGTACAGCGAAGAAGTTATGGATGGTGTTAAGATTTCTGACTCGTATAAGGGATATACGAGTACGCTTCCGGATACGATCAAATATGAAGGTTCATCATTGTCACTGAAGTCTGAGCTGACACTGTCTCTTTATTTCAGCAGTTCGGATGATCTGACATTTGACTGTGATGATGATACTCTGAAGATCGAGACTGTCGAGACGGACAAGTATACGGTGGCAAGGATCAGAGGCATCATGGCAAACGAGATCGGCGACAGCATCACTCTCAAGGTCAACGACGGTTCAGGCGAATACACCGTAACATATAATCCTCTGACGTACTGCTACAACGTTCTGAACGGAAATTACGATGCAAAGCTTCAGAATGTTTGTAAAGCACTGTATCTGTACTATATGGCAGCAAAGTATTATTTCCCGTCATAAGATAAACGGGATCGGGGCTGTCACTTGAAGGGGCAGCCCCATATTAATTTACGGCGGGTCAGCTCCCGCAGCGAAGAATAATGCAGAACGATAAGAATTATTTATTTGAGACAGAGCGTCCCGGAAAGGCGCTCATGGTAATTGCGCTTCCGACTATCGCCAGCCAGATGATCGTATTGATCTATAATCTTGCCGATACATGGTTTATCGGACGCACTGACGATGTCGGAGACGTTTGCCAATATGCCACTGAAGAACATAAACATTTCCATGCTTGCGGGATGCCTGGCAATATTCATGATCGCTTGCGGATACTACGGATTGTATCTGTGGATGTCTGAGTTCTCGCATGTATATGCGGTGATAATACTTATTTCCATTGGAGTGTTCTTATCATTTGGTTCTGCGCATCACGTTTTCTGCGGTGTGGCGGAATGGTTTTATGTCCGCATGGGGATGACGGAAGATGCCAGGAAAGCGGTGGTCAAGTTCTTCAAGGATACATTGATCACAATGATCGGCTGTTACATAGGGCTGATGGCTAAGTACCTGACGGCTGCATCCTTTTGTACAGAACATAAAAACAGGCAACCCGTTTCCAGACTGCCTGCAGATTCATTGATCATTATCAGACATGTGATATCAGTATCTGAATAATTCTTTGTACAATACCTTTACCGCGTAAGAGCAATATGATTCGGCGACGCCGAACATCATTGAGATCTCTGATGCGCCCTGGTTGACGATCCTTAAGTTGATACCGGCGTTGCTGAGAGCTGATGCTGCACGCGCCATGATACCTACTGAATTAGCCATTGCTTCACCGACGATCATCAGGATGGCAAGGTCTCTCTCGACCTTAATGTCAGTAGCAGCCAGTTCTTTGAGGATCCTGTTGCAGATGACTTCCTGAACTTCCGGAGTGAAATACTTCTTACGGACGATAACCGTAACCGTATCGATTCCGGAAGGGATATGCTCGATCGATACGCCTTCCTCCATAAAAATCCTCATAACGTTCCAAAGGAATCCTACCTGCTGGTTCATCAGGTATTTTTTTATTGTTACCGTGCAGAATCCTTTCTCGCCGGCGATACCTGTAACGAGCGAATCGTAGTGGGTGCGCTTGGAAACGATCCATGTGCCTTTTGCCGTAGGATTGTTTGTATTCTTGATATTAACGGGTATTCCGCGCACGTAGACGGGGAAGAGGGCATCTTCATGAAGAACGGTAAAACCTGCATAGGCAAGCTCTCTCATTTCGTCGTATGTAATCTCCGTAATCGGGAAAGGGTTGCTTACCAGTGAAGGATTAACGGCATAAACATTGTCTACATCTGTCCAGTTCTCATATACTTCAGCTCCCAAGGCACCTGCAAGGATGGAACCTGTAATATCAGAGCCGCCGCGTGAGAACGTGATTATCTGACCTTGCTTTGTATAACCGTAGAAACCGGGGAATATATAAAGTGTATCAGGATCATCACGAAGAGTTGAGAGATTGTCGTATGATTCATCGAGTATTACGGCTTTGCCCATGTCATTATGCTCAAGGAAAAGCCCGCATTCCTTCGGATTGCAGTATTTGGCCTTGTGTCCTGTTGAATTGAGATATCCTGCTACAACGCGTGCGCTTGAATCCTCGCCCATGGCCTTGACAGAGTCAAGGTACATAACGGGCTCAACTATCTTGGCTTCCACAACTTCGTTTATCTGTTTGGTTATCGAAGGCATTACGTCCGGTATGTTAAGCTCGTCTGTGATCTCGATGAACCTTCCCATAACTGTCTTGAGAGGCGTTTTGTAATCTCCGCCTGCGATACGTGCCTTGGCTACATCGATGAGAAGATCGGTTACCTTGATGTCATCCTTTGTTCTCTTGCCGGGAGCTGATACGACTACGACTTTGCGCTCGGGATCTGACAGAACGATATCGCAGACCTTCTGGATCTGGAATGCATTGGCAAGTGAAGAACCTCCGAATTTTGTTACTTTCATTGTAAACACCTCTTGTTATTCAGCTTAAACGAATAGATATTATCACATTTTGCGTAAATATTTACTTTTATTCTGTTTACGGATAGAATTTTGACATAAAACAATTAAGGATGTGCCAATGAATATCTTCAAAGCAATGAAGCCCGACAGGGTGGAAGATTCCGTTAAGAGCGTTGATCTTAACGACCTAAGAGCAAGAGGGATCACTACGATATTGCTCGATTTCGACAATACGCTTGGGCCGGATCATGCGGCGGAGCCGGTTGATTTCAGTTATGAATGTGTTGACAACATGAGGAGGGAAGGATTCGCTCTCTGTCTTGTATCCAACGCCAAATCAGGACGCTCCGCGAATATTGCAAAGATGCTGGATATCCCGTGCATAACTTACGCTCATAAGCCTAATCCGTCCGGAGTAAGGCGGGCGATGGAGCTTATGAAATCAACGATATCCGAGACATGCATGATCGGTGACCAGATCTTTACTGATGTTATCGCGGGAAGACTGGCAGGCTGCTATACGATAATGGTGGAGCGTTATGGCAAAAAAGAGATATGGTATGTTGCCTTGAAACGTCCTTTTGAACGCATTGTCAGGTTTTTCGGCAGGTTTTGAGGGTTGCAGTATAGAGCGTTTTACAGTAAAATTATTCAGTTATATTACATTTTAAAGGAGAACTTTATGATTAGTGCAGGTGATTTTAGGAACAATATGTGTTTCGAGATGGACGGCCAGGTATATCAGGTTGTCGAGTTCCAGCATGTAAAGCCGGGCAAGGGCGCCGCTTTCGTAAGGACGAAGTACAAGAACGTTAAGACAGGTTCTGTGGTAGAGCGTTCTTTCAACCCTAACGAGAAGTTTGAGCAGGCTCAGCTCGAGAGAAGAGATATGCAGTATCTCTACAATGACGGTGAGCTGTATTATTTCATGGATCAGGAGACATATGATCAGACACCTATATCTTCTGATAAGATCGGTGACGGTATCAGATTCCTTAAGGAAGAGATGATCTGCAAGATCCTGTCTTATAAGGGCGAGATCTTCTCGGTAGAACTTCCCATCACTGTTGAACTCAAGATCATCGAGTGCGAACCCGGTGTTAAGGGTGATACGGCTACTAACGTAACAAAGTACGCAACACTTGAGACCGGTGCAACTGTTAAGGTTCCTCTCTTCATCAACCAGGATGAGATGATCAGAGTCGATACAAGAACCGGCGAGTATCTTGAAAGAGCATAATTTTTAATACGCCTCGTGCGTATCTTTAAGGAGCACCGATGAATAACTATTCCGGTTCTGAATCAATTAAGGGCGACCGTTCCATGACGCAGGGTTTTGTTGCGCAATATGCAGCGGAAGCCGCCCTTAAGATTGACGGAGTTGTGTCATTGGTGCCTTCTTTTGCCGTAGCACTCAAAGAGAAGGCGGGGGTAGTCCACGAAGGCAAGGGCGTAAGAGTCGTCTTCGACGAGACGGACGACAGCTCAGTATCTGTTACGGTCTATCCGGTAATCGAATTCGGCAAGATCATTCCCGAGGTGGCATGGAATGTCCAGGAGAGGGTCAAGGCGGATGTCGAGAAGTTCACCGGACTCAAGGTCGATTCAGTTGATGTTTATGTCTGCGGAGTCGTTGAGAGTGAGGAACAGCATAATGATGCGGATAAGAATGGCATACCGGACAATGATGACATCAGCAGGTTCTATGTAAGCCCTGCTCCTGCCGGATCGGATGATAAGCCGGAACAGAAGGCTGATGACAGCAGTCAGGGCGCATGGTTCAAGTTTAAAGAATAGAGGAGCACGTTATGAATTCTTTTATAAGAGTATTGACATTCATATATTCGGTTTTCATCGCTCTTTTGTCGGTGATCCTTCTTTATGCACTTGTTGATGATGGCATATTCTCCGATCTTTTGTCTCCTTTGTCTTCGATAGCCAACGGGCCTGTCAGCAGGTATGTGTATGCTTCCGTTCTGATACTGTTCCTTATCACGGCCGTTATCGTTATAACCAACAGCATTACTTACGGCAGACTCAACAGAACGAGGCTCCGTAAGACCGATATCGGCGTTGTTGACATCGGTTCCGATGCGATTGAGAGCATCGCGCTTAACTCTGCAAAATCAGCCCAGGTCGGGATCAAGAGCGCCAGGTGTCATGTATCACCCGGCAAGGACGGCGCCATAAGGCTTGATCTGTCCTGCGTACTTTATTCCAATGTTGAGATACCTGCTTCCATGGCCAAAGTTCAGGAGAAGATCAAGAAGGATATCGAACGTTTCACCGGTATCGTAGTTGAGAATGTATCTGTCCGTGTCGCGAGGGTCGAAGAAGCTGTTGCCAAGGTTGAAGGCAGATAACGGGATAAAAGGCGATGGAGAGGTTCTTATCTAAGCTCTTTGAGAGAATGCAGAATACAAAAGCGGGAACGATCTTCGCTTTTATGTTTTTTGTGATTGCCGTTCTGCTATGTATTTTCGGTTTTTTCAAAACATTGTTTATCATATTATTCACTTTGGTTGGCTTTTTTGTCGGATCCTTTCTGTTTACGGATACAAACAGGTTTAAGAAGTTCCTTGACAGGATCCTGCCACCGGGGAGGTTCAGATGAGTTCAATATCAACATCAGGCAGGATCAAGACGCGCGAAGCTGCTCTTGCATTCATATATCAGTCCAGATACCGTACAGAGGATTATACCGAACAGTTGAGGATCTTCAGGGAAGATTCCGAATACAATGCCATCCTCGATGCAGACATAGATTATTTTATGACATTGACCAGGGGTGTTATCGATAACCGTGATGCTCTTGATAAAGAGTATGTTCCTTTCCTTAAGAACTGGAAGCTGGAACGGCTTCCTCTTTTGGACCGTATCGTGCTTGAGATAGCTGTATATGAGATCAAATATATGGATGATATCCATGTGTCTGTATCCATCAATGAGGCTGTCAAGCTTGCTAAGAAATACGGCAATGATAACTCTTCATCGTATATTAACGGTGTGCTGAGCAACTACGAGAAGAGTTTGTGATAATTCATGTATAAGTTTGAATCAGTTGCGCAGCTGAATGAATATGTCCGTGACCTTTTGTCGGAAGATGAATATCTGTCGGGCTTTGAATTAACCGGTGAGATATCGGAGTTCAAAGTCGCCACGAGCGGTCACTGCTATTTTAAGATCAAGGATAACAAAGCTTCGGTAAGCTGTGTCATGTTCAGACAGTATTTCCGGGGTGTGGATTTTGAACCAAAGCCGGGAGACGAGGTAACAATAACCGGCAATGCCGATCTGTATTATGCGAATGCTTCTTTCCAGATACAGGTCATAATGATGAAGAAGAAGGGCAAAGGTGATCTCTATGAACAATACCGTCTACTTGCCGAGAAACTACGGAAAGAAGGCCTTTTCGACCAGTCTCATAAGCTTCCGATCCCTCTCCTTCCGCGAAAGATCGGTGTAATAACGTCCCCTTCGGGAGCAGTCATTCACGATATAACAGAGACGCTTAACAGGCGTAATCCTCATTATCACCTGATAATCTATCCCGCAGCCGTTCAGGGTGCCACTTGCCCGGAGGAGGTATGTGCAGGCCTCGATTATTTTGAGATGACACATGATGTGGATGTTGTCATTGTCGCGAGGGGAGGAGGATCATATGAAGACCTCTTCGGATTCAATGACGAGTCGATCGCGCGGAAAATCTACGGCATGACTATCCCTGTAATATCTGCGATCGGTCACGATGTGGATTAC
>Ga0247608_10004633_pt1 | contig 15266 bp, 7 predicted proteins | sample 176DNAGHGlowgp2_FD_193490 | JGI IMG/M metagenome (GOLD analysis project Ga0247608, IMG submission 193490) | Sheep rumen microbial communities from Palmerston North, Manawatu-Wanganui, New Zealand - 1766 DNA GHGlow gp2 | ecosystem: Host-associated > Mammals > Digestive system > Stomach > Rumen ...
AATTTACCTTAACTTTGCATCCCGAAACCCGGACTTGTAGCTCAGTTGGTTAGAGCAACAGACTCATAATCTGGAGGTCGTTGGTTCAAGCCCAACCTGGTCCACAATGAATAAATAAAGCCTCCGCGTATGATGAAGATAAGCAGGATTAAGGTTTTGGCTGCTGTTGCAATTTGTTTAACGGCAGCAAGTTGTTCAGAAGAATCCAATGACATCGAGCAGGAACTCAGAGATAATTTCAAGGCACTTGTCATGGGAGGGCGAGAAGTTGACTCTCTCCAAGACTGGAGCACTGCCAGCGGACTGGATGTGAAAATTGCAGTCGACTATGGCAACACCTCTGTCTATAAGGTCTATATCCTTCCATCACCTGCTCTATACGACAGTGAGGCTGCTTATCTCGGTATGGTACAAGTCAACTCAGGAGAGTCGAAGACCATCACGATTTCGCGTCCAGCAGATAATGCCCTGCTCTATGCTGCCTGCTACGACAGCGAGGGTCATGCAGTCTGCAAGCCTTTTACAGCGAAAGCTTCGGGTACTGAAGTCATTTTTAGTGGAAGGATACCCCAAAGTGCCGTTTCTTCAAACTCAAGCAGCACTGGTGACCGCTGGAGTATTCCCAAATTGGAAGTCCCCGATGTCTCCGACTATACCACAGGTCCGTTTGTTGAGGCTTCTACTTTAGTGGGTGAGCCAGAGGGTAACGACCGTCTGCGTCTTAGCATCAGCAATGACTATACCGGTTATCTGCCTTCACTCGGCATTCGCGGTAATATGGGTGTCTATGTGACTGGCACCTGGACGCTTAGTTTCAACCAACGTGTGTCTAACGGCAATGCCATCGTCGTGGGCAGTGGCGGTAGGATGATTATCCCCAAGGGTATGAAACTCAGTGCCTCGCCTTTTGGTAATGGTGGTGCAGGCTATATCTATGTCCAACCTGGTGGTGAGATTACTGGTGAGGGCGCAATAGAGTATGCAACAGGTAGCGGCACCTATTGTTATAATGCTGGTGTCATCAGTGCCAGTGAAATCCGTATCAATGGCTGTTCGTTCTATAATTCGGGCATACTCGGCAACGAAAATTCCACTTCCACTTCTGTAAGCTGTCTTGCCAACGATGAGGGTAGTGAGGGTGTGTTTATCAATCGTGGCGGTGCCTGGCTTACGGAAATCATGGGTGATAACCTTTCTTTGCAAAATGCCACCTATCTGAATGTCCAGAAACAGATGACGTTGGGTGCCAGCAGCCGCTTGGATGACGGAAGTTATACCTATACCTCTTCTTTGGTGCTCAATGGCAGTAGTGAAGGCGGGCGGATTGTCTATATGGGTAATGGTGCTATCCTTGAGGCCGATACCATCAGCATCGACAATTTCGGAGTCTGGGGTCCAGATGGTGAGCATTTTACGGCTAATGCCGTCTTGAAGGTCGATAACTGCGATGCCTGTACGACTACAGATGGTGTAGCAGGCACCTATCTGCTCGACCATGTGGAGCTTGTGCTGCCTACGTCCTTCCCCGTTAGCTATGATTCTCATCATCTTACAGCCAACAACCTTTTGTTATATAGTTGGATGAATGCCTGTGAGGCTCGTCTCATCAATGACAACAACTACCGTTGGACACAGGTGGGCAACAAAGACGCCCTTGTCTGGAACGAGTCCATCAGTGACTGCTGCTGTGGTGATGTTTCACGCCAGACATGTACCTATGGCACCTCACCTTCTGTGAGTTCGACTTTCCTGAAAAAGGCAGTTTCTGCCGTTCCCGTCAGTAATGCCGTGTATTATGGCTTCGAGACCATTGAGGGAACGTTGAAAGACTATGACTATAATGATGTGGTCTTGCGTGTGACCGTCCCTGTTGATCGTGGTGACGGGACTTATGTCTCAAATGTACAGGTGATGTGTGTCGGTAATACCATCAAGACCAATGTGCTCTACAACGGCGAGCCCTTTGGCGACGAGGTTCATAGTGTCATTGGTGCACAAGTGACAAAGACGGCCAATGTTAACTCTGCTATTACCCGTGTGTTCGCCAAATTGGGTGAGATTACCTTCTCCAGTGGCAACGTTCGTATCGACCAGTTGCGATTCTCTCTGAAGACTGTTGATGGCGATGGGAATATCAAAACCCTTGAAACGGGCGATACCCCGCTTTATATCGTCATCAATGGTATTAGTGACCGTCGATGGTTCTGGCCTGCTGAGGGTGTGAATATTGGTGTGGCCTATCCGCAATTTAGCTTGTGGGCATCTGATATGCATACCAACCTTAACTGGTACAGCCCTGCCAATGCCGTGTCAGTGAAGGTCGTCAGTTGGACATCAGCTGACGAGTAAGAGGATAATCTGAGAATTCTGAGTAATCCGATTCTTTTTAGTACACCTGGTTCTCTGTAGCGTACTCGTTCAAGTACCAGTCCTGTGCCTGATTATGATCCATTGACCACTCTCCAAAAGAGTGTCCCCTATAGCCGTAGGCTCCAAATCCAAGCGTGTTCTTTTTCTTGAAGCCGATGTTCACACCCTCTAAGGGATGACGGAACTTGCCGTAGGGAATGGTCAGCGACCAGGGTACACGGTTAATCCTGTCGTCTATAGGATATTCGCTGAGAACACACTCGCTGCGGTAGGCATAGGGATGTACCTCGAAAACTGCCCCAAGGAACTGTTTCATGATGAACGGATCTATCAGGTCATAAGTAATGTATTCTACTCCCACATTCTCGTTGAACGTCACCACATAAGTCACCTCACGGGGCACCATCGTCTGTGCGTCTGTGCTGCTGCCGGTAGTCACATTATAACGCTTGCGCTGCATGCGTCCATAGTCTTCCGTCAGTATGTCGCCAGTAGCCCAATGGCCATCGCAGAACATATTGATCACAGCGTCTTTACTGTTGCGGGCTTCTAAAAGCAAAGTCTTGTCCTTCTGCACAGATAGAATCTGGTTAGGTACCTCTTTACCTTGGTTGTTTTTGTTAAACGAGGCATCTCCAACAGTTGTGATACTTTCTATGTCATCCTTCTTGATGTTCTTCAGGTGGATAGCGGCAGCTACCTGCTTGTCAGTGCCTACGGCAGCCAATTTCACATGGAAACGCATCTCGCGCTTTCCTGTTCTTTCACACGACAGGTGAAGCACAATGTCGTTATAGTCGAAGTCTGGTTGGGTGATATCAGGCATCTCTTCTTCATAGCAGAAAACAAACTCTTGAGGCTGAGGTGTATAGCTGAGCACCTGCTGGCGATAGCTGGGGGCAGAGAAATCCACTTGTCGTTCACTGCCAGGAGCGAATGGTGTCACGGTATAGAGCCCCTCTGAGCTGACCAATGCGGCGTAAAGAGTATCGGCATGATTAGGATAGCAGAAACTCAGATAGACGACGCCGCCGTCAGAGATGGGGGCCTGGGTGGCCACCTCAGCGTCCAACGTCTGTCGGGGGTCGGCCGTCAGGACTTTCACCCACTGGGCTCCTACGTTGTCGTTAGCCTTTACTGCCACAGTTGCAGTTTTAAACAATAGCCAGTTATGGAATTTGTCCACCGAGTCGATGGGCATGATGCTGTCGTTGATCTCCTGAGTTATTTGCCAATCATACAAATCGTGTTTCTTGCAGGAAATATTCATGGCCAACACAGCAGCCATCATCAACAATGGTATCCATCTGAGATTTCTCATACCTTATTTTATTATAATTGTGATGCAAAATTACAAATTAATTGTGAATTAACAACATTTTTTCTTCTCTTTTACAGAATTTAACAGAGAAAGTGATACAAGTTGTCGATATTTTAATTAATTTTGCAGCCAAATCGATTTATTTACAAGTTACGTAACATCTATTAATGTGTGTTTATTGCAATGAAGAAGTATTTGATTAATGGCGCATTGGCTCTGTTAGCTGGGGCTTTTGTGGTAAGCTGTTCGGAGAAGGAGTCCGACTTTGTTCCTCTCGCAGAGCAGAAGTTGAAGGATTATGATGAAGTCTTCAAGCAGCTATATGGAGAAATCGACCCCTATCAGGACTGGGGGTTCGGCAGTGGTAAGGTTGAGATAGACCCCAACGACTCGTCAGTGGTTGTCGAGGTGGTCGACTTAGATGCCAATGCTGCTATTACCCGTAGAACTCCCTTTGGTGGAATGTTCTCCCTTTTGGCATTCAATAACGCAAGAACTCGTACTGATGCTAATGGTGCTGGTGAGAACAAAAACCTTAACGAATGGGGAGATCCTACCAAAAATGGTGGTACTGCCTATGATGTGCCTGATGCTTTGACAGATGGGCAGAAATTGAGAGCTTACAAATACTTTCAAACCCATCCAAATCTGACATATAAAGATCCAGGTTATACCACATTCTTCGTCCAGCAAGTATATAAGGGAGGTACAGACCCCTATCCTGGACGTTCTACGGAAACATATACTTTGGGAAGTGGTGGTGACCCCATCGTAGGTAGTGAGCACATGGATCATCTTACTTTCGGTCTGAAATCAGACGGTACAGCACTTCACCACGTGAACGACTTCAATAAGGGTGATTGGAATCTTGGCGAACCTTATGAAGTGTTAAATACTGGATGTAGTGCCAATGACTATGTTAGTTCTACGACTCATGTTGAAGGCAAAACTCACCCAGACAAGATTACCCTGATGGTCAACTCCGGCACTCAGCGCGTGGGTTATGCCGAGTCAAACGCTTCTGTTCAGCATAATTATTGTTGTGCCCTAGCAGGTGCTGCAGTCATCGATGCATGGGCTAATGACCCTGCAAATTATGTCAACGGTGAGCCTATCGGTGAGAATGTCGACGATAAATGGCATCGCTCGTTCGTAGGTCTGGACTATGAGGCCAATGAAGATCCTTACTATAAGGTTAATAATCAGAAAGTTGCTGCTAAAGTTGGCGATGTGTTTAACGCAGTTAGTTTTGCATATACAGGCACAGGATACGTCAACTTTGATAATGTTTTGAAGAATAAGACCCTTAAGGAATATTTTGATCTTGACGAGGAGGTCTATTATTTGCAGACTAACAAGAACAATTGGGCAGGAACAGCAGACAACTACAGTGGACAAGATGCTCTTCTCAAAAAGGGCGTTTCAGGTGAAACCTTGAGGAGTGCAGGTTTGAATGCTCCAAATAGTTCATACGATGTCCTTGACCTGACAAAGATTAAGGATAAACTTGACGCCCATCGTATTCCCGTTTATGGTAAAGGCTTTGTGGAATGGTACTATGGTATTGGTGCTCGTGACTATTATTTCACAGACTGGATCGTCACGCTTACAAACGCTGGTCCTGCACCTGAGACAAATGATGATGAAGAAGAATATATTAACGAATGGAAACAGATTGATAGAGGTCGTGTATTCTGCGAGGATCTTGGCCGAGCAACTCGTGAAGACTTGGACTTCAATGATGTCGTGTTCGACGCCATCGTTTTCAGTAATCATACAAAATATACCAAGTGGAAGGTTAAAAAAGTCAATGGTCACGAAATTAGCAGAGAAGTAACTGTTGGACCAAATGAAGACACCCACTATTATGCCAACGTCACCATTTTGGCTGCTGGCGGCACTATCCCTGTTACGATTCAGAGTAACATCAAAAATGGTCCTAGCTTCCAGGTGCATTCACAGTTCGTTCCTGTTGCCCCTGTTGACATGATGGTTAACACCCGCGACAATAATTCTACGGCTTTTGGTAGCTACGACGTTCGTGATGCTGTTGAAATTGGTACCTTTACTAAGAATTTTGAAGCAGAAATTACTAATGAAGATGGTACGAAAACCAAACAGAATTATACTCTAAAATTGTTTGAGATAGATCCTCCGTCTACAGATGAGAACTATATCAAGGAAATCCAAATCTGGTCTAGTTTCGGTCAGGGAACTCAGGTTTCTGAGTTGGAACACGAGAAAGGTGGAGCTCCTCAAAAGTTTATGGTTCCCTTGGATACTAAATGGACCTCTGAGCGCAAGAACATTTCGTTAGCTTATCCTGGTTTCGATGCATGGGTACAAGATAGGAATAATGTTCCTAATTGGGCAAATCCTGTTTCTGGTTATTTCTATGATGGAACGAATGGGGGCAAACAATTGCCATTAGTGATGAAAGCCCGCACCTCTTATCTCACAGGCCGAGAGGTTGATTTGTGGACTGGTTCTCAAACTTATTCTACCAGCTGGACGCTGGCAAATATGAATGGTACGCTTTCTGTAGAAAAGTTCTATGCAGGCGATCGTCTTCGCTTCTATGGTGAGAATATAGGCGATGAAGCATGGATTACTGTGGTAGTTGGTGGAATACAGCCATACTTTATTGACAGTAATTTCCCGAATTATGTAGTTGATTCTGATGGGAAAAAGACACCTGCTACGACAGGTTTCATAGAAGTGCTTCTTGACGATGCATCCGCAGAACTGCTGAACAATGAAATCAGCATAGAAAACAATGTCAAAAAGGTGCCCATCCAAGTGCAGGGACGCGGTTTCACCCTCACACGTATCTGCAGGGTTGAGTTCTAACAAGCCATTCAATTAAAATCAAATACATAATTGCATGTTTGGGGGCGTCTGCGTGAGTAGCCGCCCCCAATTTGTGTGCTAATGGTCACACGGTCACAGCTGTGACCATGTGACCACTTGATTTGACCTTGTAATCAAATTGTTTTACATAAGCAGTTCCTTTATGGCTTTCTCAGAGAAAGGTGGCTGGTTTCTGGGAGAAAGGTGGCAGGAAAGTCGGAGTTTCCTGCCTGTAAAGTCCGACTTTCCTTAGCCCAAAGTCCGGGCTCAAATAAACCCTTGATTGTCAAACAGATATAAAATCATGCAAAACGAACATGACGATTTGAATTTTATTGACAATCTATCCATTTAAACGTCCTAATGGTCACATGGTCACAGCTGTGACCGTGTGACCGTTACTATATAATAAGGTATAATGGTATTAGATAAACACCAAAAAATACATTAGCTTTAAAATCTCCTTAAAAGTATAAGTCTAAGTATACGAAAAGTAACTTTTTCCTATACGAAAAGTAACAAATTTCTAATGTTTGCGCAATGGTTAACTTTTTTTAACCACAAAACTATTGCAATATATAAAATAATAATGTACCTTTGCAACCACTTTCGATTAGTTCGTTAGTGTTAAGGTTCACAGATAATTAGAGTTTCAAACCAAATTAATAACATTAAAATTTTTAAATTATGAAGAAGTATTTGATGACAGGTATGGCAGCCATCGCATTCTGCGCTGCTTTCACCAGCTGTTCAAAGAATGACGACCTCTACGATCCTAAGGCAATCGAAGAGATGGAGATGGCTCAAAATTACGAGGCTTACAATCAAGCTTTTATTGCAACCTTCGGTCAGGTTAATCCAAATCAAGATTGGGGTTTCGGTTCACGTGCACGTACTCGTGGTGAGAATGCAAATGCCAACGAGTGGGCAGATCCTAACAAGGCTTATGGAGGCCTGATAGTCCCCCCCCCCTTGAATGCTAAGCAGATAGCTGTTGTGAAGAAATATTTCCAGACGCATCCAAATCTTGGCTATCAGGATCCAGGATGGAGCAACTACTTTATTCAGCAGGTTTATAAGGGTCATACTGATGTTCCTGAAGGGTGTGCAACACCTGAGCAGTACTTAGCTGCTAATGGAAGTACTTACATTATCGCTTCAGACCACATGGATCACCTTATTGCCGTAGATCCGGAAAAAGGAATTACTGATCATATCAATAACTTCAATCATGGTGATTGCGGTGAGACCAATGTGCTGAAAAATGGTGGAAATGCCAACGATGGTCCTTTCTACAAGGATAAGATCATGTACATGCAGAATTCTACAACTAAGTCATTTGGCTATCATAATAGCGACGGCTCTTTATACCATACTAATTACACAGGTTTGGTAAGCTATACAACCATTATGGCGGAAATGGGCGCTGAGGCAGACTGTCTCGACGATGGTTGGAAGCGTTCTTTCATGGGCTTCGACTTCGAGCAGATGGTTGGTAGTAGTGTTTATAAAGCAATCCTAGATTATAGTGGTGGTTATGTACAGCCACAAGACCGAGTTGCAGGTGTGGAGTATGTAGATGGCTTCCGTGTAATAGGTTATGAGACCTTCGAATTTGAGGGAAACACTTACAATTTCCTGAGCGCTAATGGGAATATGTATGCTGCAGACAAAAACGACGATTCTTACGTAGGGAAAAAGGGTAGTTACAGCACAACTCCTGGTAAGGCAAACTGGAACGACAAACCAAGTGACGACATCATCCGTGAACTGCTTTCTAAGGGTTACCTCCCCTATTCAGATACTCTAAAGGATTGGGTGAAGGTTGGCGGTACTGCTGATGGTTACTTCAGCGACTGGATTGTGACGCTGACTGAGGCTAAGACGGACAATACTCCCGATCCCACTGTTGTTCGTATTATGGCTGAAGACTTGAATGCAAAAGCATACGGTCCTTCTGACTATATTAACGGTGAAGAGAATGAATCGGACTGGGATTTCAACGATGTAGTGTTCGACGTTAAGTTTGATGCAACAGGTAATGGTGGTACAGTCACTCTGATTTGTGCTGGTGGTGTGTTGCCTTTGTATGTGGATGGAAATGAAGTTCACAAAATGTTTGACCCGAATTTGCAGCCAGACGAAAAAGGATATTATCCTATGATTAATACTGGAGCAGGTCCTAATTATCCTAGAGTGTCTTTCCCCGTTGCCAATGCTGATAAGGAACATAACGGTCAGGCGATTTCAATTGTGGTTCATAAGCAACATGCGGATGGAACGTGGCATGAATATCCATTAACTGCACAACAAGGTAAGCCTGCAGCTAAGTTTGCTGTAAAGAATACTGTTCAACCCCTGGGTGAGCGTGTTCACATCAATACAGCAAGTGGCGGTGCCTTTGGCAGAGCTGTGAATAGTGGCCAGTCTCCCCTTGATTTTATCTGGTGGTAAACAAAAACATCAAATACTTAAAAAAACTAAATTATCTTTGGAAGTGGCGTCTGCGTGAGCAGGCGCTACTTTATTATATATATGGGACCAGAAAAGCACTATTTAGTGAATTTCTGTTAAATAATTGGGGCTTTTGTTGGTTCGTATAGAAAATATTCGTATTTTTGCGCAATAATTGCAATGTATTACCGAATAAGCTTATTTGAGGATTAGTATGATGAGAAAGTATTTGATGACAGGCTTGGCAGCCGTCGCCCTCAGTGGTCTCTTTTCCAGCTGTAGTCAGGATGCAGAGACTGGTGCACAGATCAACACAGCTGAGTTCAACATTTTAGAGAATTACGAGAATGCCTTCGTAACTCGTTTTGGTCAGCCCGCCGCTGATCAGGACTGGGGCTTCGGCTCTAGCGCTGGCACACGTGGTGTGATAGCCACCCCTTACGTGAGGCCTTTAGGAAAGACCTACAATGCTCAAATGGCTCAGGCATGGGTAGGTGTAGAAGCTGCAAAGGCCACGGGATCGGATGCGAGTTTGTTCAGCGGCATGGATGCCTATCAAGCATGGAAAAATTCTGGTTGGGATGATCAGTTCTATGAAGTTCATGGTACGGTGGTAGATTCTAACCTCGACCCATCGTTTATGACCGCAGTTACAAATGTAATTGTTGGAACAGAAGGGAAGCCAGGGTTGATTCCAGAGGGAACTAACAATCTTGCAACGGCTGTTGAGACGGGTTACTCCATCGTTACAACAGGTGGACCTGTGACACTGACCCCCATTTATCATAACTCTAACTCAGGCGACAGGCTTAGTTACTATTATTATCCTGTAGGTCAGAAGCCTTCTCCCGAGCAGATTAAGAAGATGCCAAAGTATTCGCTTGGCGAAATGAGTAGTCCTAATCCTAATAATCATACTCAATTCCACAAGAGAACTTATAGTCTGGTTTTTGTCAAGCCCGATGGCTCCTGTACATATAATTTTGACGCTGGCTATGTGATAAATTTTGTCATTTCAAACACTTGGAATGATTATAACGGCGCTACAAATTCCATTTATCAAGAGGGTGGTATTACAACAACGACAGCAGGAAGTGCACCTACACTGACTTCACAGGGTAAGTATCAGGTTTCTGGTGAAAGTTCTATTCAAAGTGGAACAGAAGTTGATGCTATAAATAATAAGGTAAAGATAAGGTTTGGTAACACGTTAACTCCTCCCAAATTTTCTGCGACTCAGCAGGGAAGTATCAATAATACGAATTTCACGCTTTATACTAGAGGTAATGGCGTGAAAGGAACATTGAATGGAAATAGCACCTGTTATTACTTTAAGGCTAACAATCAAGGCTATTTGCGCGTGGGCGTACATCAGAATGGTGGCCAGTTAAAAGTCTATGAAAGTAAAAATGCTTTGAATTTAAGTTCTGAAAACAACTGGACAAGTGCTGACTTTACCGAACTCACCAATGATAATACTAATAATGAGATGGAAACCCCATCGTCAAATGATGGAATATTAGGTTTTCCAGTGAAAAATGGTTATGTGTATGCCGTCTATTCTGATGGTGGCGAATTGGGTTACTATGGTTATCATTATCATTGGAGTAAATATAATGCAGAGCCAGCCGAAGATAAACCAATGATATATTTGGGAGAGATTGACTGCGGAACAATATATAATGATAGAGGCATGGGCTTCGTCTATATTCATGCCATGTTGGGAAAGAAACCCGCTTGCTTTGATAAGCCCAAATCAAACACAAGCATTGATGGGTATTCTGCACTTACGGAAGGTACAGGAATCAATGGAGGGCTCTCGCAAGGTGCTACTACTTATTATTTCAAGCCATCAGAAACTGGTGTCTTGAGAGTTGCGGTTGTTCTTAACAAAGATAAGGCATTTTATGTTAAGGATCTTGGAAGTGACTGGAACGCAACCAGTGGTACGTCATTGGATAATTATAATGGAAAAACTGTTTCCAGCAAATATACAGGAACTTATGATTTCCCTGTGGAGGCTAATCATGTCTATGCTGTCTATGCAGAAGGCTCTAAATTAGGATTCTATGGCTGTGAGTTCTTTACCCAAACGGCTGGTTCAGAATCTACAACATCAACATCCACTGTTGTATGGAAGAACATTCCAATGACTCCAGACTATTATAGTGACGGTGATCTGAATACGGAAATCCATAATACGGGTTATGGCTATGGTGTTGGCAGCGCTGCAAGCACCTCTCATACGGCTGTATTCAAAAGTACCGTTAATAACATTGATTATACCTTCATTGGTTTTGAGGATTGGATTGACTTCGACTACAACGATTTGGTGTTTGCTATAACAGGTACGACTCCAGAAACACCACAAGACCCGATTGAGATTCCAGAAGATCCTGTTACTCCTGAGGATCCCACAGATCCAGGTACATTCGTTTGTCGTATTATCGCTGAAGACCTGACGGTGGGTGAGAATAGTGACTTCGACTTTAACGATGTGGTGTTTGACGTGTTCAATAACAACGGCACAACGACCATTCGCCTGCGTGCTGCAGGTGGTGAATTGCCGCTGTATGTGGATGGCCATGAAGTCCATCAGGAATTTGCTACAAAATACTCAGGCATCACAACGACAACGCTAGTGAATACAGGTTGGAGAGGAAGCACTCTTGATTATAACAACTACTATGTAGACTTTACCATTGGCCGTAACTGTACCACCCCAGCATCAGCTAATGAAATACCTGTAGTGGTAACAAAGAAAGGTAAAAACAACGAACTTGTTGATATCTTGTTGACGGCAAGGGAAGGCAAGGTGGCTAGTAAGGTCTGCGTAGGACGCGACTACGAATGGTGCGCTGAGCGTGAGGATATCGATTCGAAGTACCATAATGGTGGCGTGAGGTTATTCCATGAGTATGTAGTCGGAAATCTATCTGGTGACTGGGCGAACCAAAATGCCTGGTATCAGCAGAAATAAAAGAAAACCAATAAATTTCTATTTCATCAAGTACTTAAAGACTAATCTGAAAGAGGGCAGCTGCGAGGGCAGGTGCCCTTTTTTGGCTTTTTATTTTGCTATTCGGTAATTATTTACTACCTTTGCAGTCAGTATGGTATTGAATTATATTTGGATTGCGTTTTTCATCATCGCCTTCGTCATTGCGGTGGTGAAGTTGGTGTTTCTGGGAGACTACGATGTGTTCCCTGCAATGATGGATTCGACGTTCTCTTCGTCGAAGACCGCCTTTGAAATTTCGTTGGGACTGACAGGTGTCTTGTCGCTTTGGCTCGGCATCATGAAGATCGGCGAGAAGGGTGGGGTGGTGAATGTGCTGGCCCGACTGTTGTCGCCTGTGTTTGCAAAGCTGTTCCCAGATGTCCCCAAGGGCCATCCTGTAACGGGTAGCATCTTTATGAACATCGCAGCGAACATGTTGGGTCTTGACAATGCGGCCACGCCTTTAGGTCTGAAAGCGATGGAGCAACTGGATCAAGTTAAGAATGAAGAATTAAGAATGAAGAGAGAGGCTGGCGCCATCAGTAACGAACAGATGGAGGAACTGAAGGTGACGGCGTCGAACCCGATGATCATGTTTCTCGTGCTGAACACCAGCGGCCTGACGCTCATACCTATTTCTATATTAGTCTACCGGGCTCAGATGGGTGCTGCCCAGCCTACAGATGTGTTTATCCCCATTCTGCTGGCGACGTTCTTCTCGACCCTCGCAGGTATCATCATCACCAGCCTCTATCAGAAGATCAATCTCCTGAACCGTACTATCCTTTTGACGCTGGGTGGTGCTGTGGTGGTGGTAGCTTCCGTCATCTGGGGCTTTGGACAACTCGACTCCGTGCTGATGAACAAAGTGAGCACCTCGGCGGCAAACATCCTGCTGATGCTAATTATCATTGCTTTCATCTTGGCGGGTATGCGAAAGAAGGTGAACGTCTACGATGCTTTCATCGAAGGGGCGAAAGAAGGTTTTACGACGGCCGTCCGTATTATCCCCTATTTGGTGGCAATCCTCGTGGCCATTGGTGTCTTCCGGGCTTCAGGGGCGATGGATATGCTTATCGATGGTGTCAAATATGGTGTGGAGGCCTGTGGTGGAAACACCGACTTCGTAGGAGCCCTGCCTACGGCCTTGATGAAACCGCTTTCAGGAAGTGGAGCCCGAGGCATGATGGTCGACGCAATGACCACCTACGGGGCCGACTCATTTATTGGCCGTCTAAGCTGTATCTTCCAAGGCTCGACGGACACCACCTTCTATATCCTTGCCGTCTACTTCGGTAGCGTTGGCATTCGTAAGACCCGTCATGCCGTTGCCTGCGGACTTTTGGCAGACCTCGCAGGTATCATCGCGGCAATAGCTATAGCATATATGTTCTTTAGTTGACAGTTTACGGTTTACAGTTTACAGTATGGCAAATCTGAAATCACTCGCAAAGGATACAGCCATCTATGGCCTGAGTAGTATTGTAGGCAGGTTCCTGAACTATCTGCTGGTGCCCCTCTATACCCACTATATGCCCAAGGACTCGGGCGACTATGGCATCAGCACGAACATCTATGCCTATACGGCGTTGATATTGGTGCTGCTGACCTTCGGCATGGAGACAACGCTCTTCCGCTTTGCCAATGACGAGAAATGTAAGCCCGATACCGTATTTTCGACAGTGATGGCTACGGTAGGTTCGCTGACGCTGGTGTTCCTCTTGCTTATTTTCGGATTCATCACGCCCATCAGCAATGCCCTCGGCTATACGGAACATCCAGACTATCTGCTGATGATGGCTGTTGTCGTGGCCCTTGACGCCTTGCAAGCCATCCCGTTTAGTTATCTGCGGTTCCAGAAACGGCCCATCCGTTTCGCCTCGTTGAAGATGCTTTTTATTCTTCTGAACATCGCACTTAACGTCATCTATTTCGTGCTCTTAGGCAAGACCTCGGTCTTCTACGTGTTCTTCATCAATCTGTTGTGTACGGGATTGATAACGTTTTTCTTTATCCCGGATCTGTTCAAGATTCATTGGCACTTCGACGGCAGTCTGCTGCGCAGGATGCTTGAGTATTCGTGGCCCATCCTGATCCTTGGCATTGCAGGCATCCTGAATCAGGTGGCCGATAAGATCATCTTCCCGCTGGTATACCCTGATGAGGCTGATGCCAACGTACAATTAGGTATTTATGGTTCTTGTGTGAAGATTGCGATGATTATGGCAATGATTACTCAGGCTTTCCGCTATGCCTACGAGCCTATTGTCTTTGCCAAGAGCAAGGACAGCGACAAGACGGAGTACTACGCCTCGGCGATGAAGTATTTTATCATCTTCACGCTTCTGGCCTTCCTTTGTGTGGTGGGCTGGATGCCGGTATTACAGTACATTATCGGAGCCGACTATCGTGAAGGTTTGGGTGTGGTGCCCATTGTGATGGCAGCAGAGATTATGATGGGTGTGTACTTCAATTTGTCGTTCTGGTATAAACTCATCGACAAGACCATCTATGGAGCCTGGTTCTCAACAATCGGCTGTATTGTGCTCTTAGCCGTGAACATCATTTTCATTCCTAAGTTCGGCTATTGGGCCTGTGCTTGGGGAGGTGTGGCCGGCTATGGTACAGCGATGGTATTGAGTTATCTGGTGGGGCAGAAAAAGAATCCTATCCCATATCTGATGAAGGATATCGCTTTGTATGTCGTTATCACAGCGATTCTTACGTGGCCAATGATTGCCTACAAGAGCTTGATTCCCATGTGGGCGCAACTACTGGTCAATACGTTGCTCATCGGCTTGTTCTTGGCTTATATCGTCAGACATGATTTCCCCCTCAGCAGTCTCCCTGTTATTGGAAAGAAATTCAAGAAAACAAAATAAGATATGAAGAAATTATTGTTTACATTATTCGCGATTCACTGTTCGTTATTCACAATCCATGCCGATGAGGGCATGTGGACACTGTATAACCTGCCAAATGCCGTCTATGAGACGATGAAGCAGGAGAACTATGAATTGCCCTACGGTGCTCTGTATGAAGGCGATGATGCCATCAAGAACTGCGTCGTGAACTTCGGCGGCTTCTGCTCTGGAGTGGTCGTAAGTCCCGATGGTCTCGTGTTTACTAATCATCATTGTGGCTTTGAGGCTATCCGTTCCCACTCGACGGTGGAGCACGACTATATGCTCAACGGCTTTGTGTCGAACTCTTATGAGGAAGAACTGCCCAACAAGAATCTCTTTGTCAGTTTCATGGTGGAGCAGAAGG
>Ga0247608_10004635_pt1 | contig 15264 bp, 14 predicted proteins | sample 176DNAGHGlowgp2_FD_193490 | JGI IMG/M metagenome (GOLD analysis project Ga0247608, IMG submission 193490) | Sheep rumen microbial communities from Palmerston North, Manawatu-Wanganui, New Zealand - 1766 DNA GHGlow gp2 | ecosystem: Host-associated > Mammals > Digestive system > Stomach > Rumen ...
CACGGGCTTTCAGAAAACCAACTACATGGCCCGCAACCTTTTTTACGAGCTTCTCTATGGGCGCGACCATCCCCTAGGCTGCTATGCCACCGTCGACGACTTGGGCAGCCTTACGCTCGACTCCGTTGTCGAGTTCCAGCGTCGCCACTATGACCTTGCCGTGGCCCACATTACCATGGGCGGCAATGTCGACGAGGCCCTCCTCGCCTTGGCCGACCGTCACCTGGCCCCTGCTGCAACGGCGCAGCAGCAGCCTCCTATCGTGCTCCCTCCCCCCAACCCACTGAACGAACAGCGGCAGTCCGCGCTCGTCATGCCCTCTGCCGTGCAGTCCACCATCCGCATCGGCAGCATTCTGCCTTTGCGGTGGGATGAGATGGAGTATGCCCAGTTCATGGTCCTGAGCACCGTCCTGGGAGGCTATTTCGGCTCCCGACTCATGAGCAACATCCGCGAGGACAAGGGCTATACCTACGGCATCTACAGCCAGACCCAGGTCTACCGCGGCAGCATCGTCTTCTTCATCACCGCCGACGTGGCTGCCGAGGCCACCCGCCCCGCTGTCGACGAGGTGTTTCGCGAGATAGCCCTCCTCCAGCAGCAACCTGTTCCCACCGAGGAACTGGAACGCGTCCGCAACGTGATGTTGGGCGACTTCATCCGCAGCATCGACGGCACGTTCGAAATCTCCGAACGCTACCGCCAGATGGTCTTCACCCATGTCACCGAACAGTTCACCGACAACTACCTCCACGCCATCCAGCATGTCACCCCCGCCACCCTCCAACGCCTCGCCCAGAAATACCTCACCACCCTCACCACCGTCACCGCCGGCCCCTGCAACGACTGACAACGTTTAACTATAAACTTTCAACTTTCAACTCTCAATAACCAATAACCCATAACCCATAACCTATAAACTCTCAATTATTGAACATCGAATAACACGAAAAAACACGAAAATGCAAGCTAAAGCTTGGGAAAACTCTCGCAGAAAACGCAGATTTTACTTTCAACTTTCAATAACCAATAACCTATAACCAATAACCTTTCAACCCCGAATTCGCCTTTAGGCGCAAAACATCATGCTGCTAAAGCAGAAGAAAGTAAATTGCCATAAATGCGGAGTAAATTTCAAGATTTCAGGAACACACACTTCGTCGAAAAACAACCGTTTCTTCGTTCATCCTTCGTTCGGAGGCCGCCGTTTGTTCGTCGGCGAGCGAACAAACAGTGGCCTTACCGACGAACAACAGACCCCACCCATACCCTTCGTTTCCACTCGACGAGTTTCTTCAGCTCCTCCTCGTCGTGCTCGCGAAATTGGTGACAGAATGCCTCTACCAGATCGGACAAATGGACCTTGATACCGCCTGTTTCGCTGTTGAGGATGGCCATTTGGCCCCAAAGTTCTATCAGATGAGATCGGGATGTTGAAATTTAAAAACACACACCTGGGTACCAAGTAGGGTAAAATACATCGTAATAAGTAGAAAAAGCATAGTTTCTGAGGCGTGGGAGGGGATAATTTGAATGCATTCTGTCCCTTTGCCGAGGGTCGGCATCTTGGGAACGGTCATATTGTTATTATCGTATTTCATTGTGTTTTTGCTTTTTAGGAGAAAAATGAAACATGAATTTTAACATTATCTTCCAATAGACAGTTTGGACAATTCGTTTTTCGGGTATTCCATCTTCTCTAATTATCTATATAATTAATTATATATTAATTAGTTATATATAATATAAAGGGGATTTGGTATGCCATTTTTTAATTGGAAGAACTGTCTATTGGAAGAACGGGTCATCTTTCATGCCCTTCTTCCCTACAAGGCTTGTGAGCGCCCAAAGAAATTCGTTACCGACGGCACTAGCTGGTGATACCTGAGTTAGGGCAGCACCACTTTCAGCTGCATACGGAGCCGGGATGTTGAGATACAAATACGCTCAGATGGGTACCTCGTAGGGGAAAAAGCATCATAAAGTGGGGTCATCGGAGGGTTTTGGAGGCCATTTGGGGTGAGATTTTGGACGACTACTGTCACTCGTCGGACGTTGGGAGTTAGAACGTCGTGTTCCTAACTGTATCGTATTTTATTGTTTTATTGCTTTTTAGGAGAATAATAAGAATCTTTTTTCTGCCTTTTTGTGACAGTTACAGTTGTGACAGTTGATTTTTAGAGGGGTATGTTTTTTCAATTTCCTTATATATATTATTAATTAGTTATATATTATAAGAGGCATTTTTGATACCCCTTATTTTTATCTGTCACAACTGTAACTGTCACACGCTTGGGGTTTATGACCGACTGCTGGCAATATTATCTCTCTGAGTACCAATTGGTTTTGCGGATATTGGTCTTAACGAAGGCCTGTTGTTCCTTCTGTTCTTTGAGTGACATTTTCACTATGAGGCTTGTGAGCGCCCAGAGGATTTCGTTGCCGACTTCGGTGGCTGGTCTTACTATCAACCTTAAACTTTAAACTGACTTTCAATTCTAAAGGTGGGTTCTATAAATTGCTTTCAATCGATTTTGTTCTTATTTCGAGCAGATTTCCGTGCGGAAGGAGGGCGCAGCGTTTCGCAAAGCGAGCGCAAAAGATGCTTGTGTCTTTTGTCGAGCCAAAGAAACGTCAGCGAAGCTAATGCGGTGCATTGTAACCGAATGACAATCGGAAAGATGCCGAAATAAGTGCAAAAGCGCTGAAATATTTAAGAACATTCATATTTATTATTGTTTTTTTAATGTGGAATTTATAGAACCCACCTAAACTGTCAACTCATGGATTTCACATTTCGTGGTACACATTTTGCGAAATGCATTTTTTTGTCGCAACAATCTGGTGTGCCAGCCATTCACGGATAATTCGTGGTAATTTATGTCAAAAAGAAACCGTCCCCAAGTCAGCTCATTCGTGTCTTTCTGCGTTTTCAGCGTTTTCAGCGAGAAATCAATGTCCGCGCCAGTCCAACGGCACGGCACCAAATATCCACTGGGTCGGGCGAATTACCATTAATCATCCATCTTATTACTCCCTCACTTGAGCCATTTCTTGCTGCGATGCTTTTTTTTCTGTCGTTGTGAATATTTTTTTGCATTTTTTTAATTATTTTTTCTATATTTGTAAAGTAGTAATTACAACACATAGTTGACGAATACTTAAATAAATCATATGATTACCAAATAATTATAAAATATATTCAACTATGAAAAAAAACTTATTATCCTTAATTGTTGCGCTTTTTTGCCTTTTATCCCCTCAGGCATGGGGGCAATAAATCCCCTAAGGGCAAAACATAAAAAAACATTATTTAGTACTCACCTAGAATAGCATATCATGAAAAGAATATTGATTATTTTTATTTTAGCCATTTCTGTCTTCGGTCTGCGGGCGCAGGACACAATAAACCCATTTTTGATGGACCCGATCACGATTCCTTGTATTAGAGATTCGGCATCCAAGATCTACGGTGCTATCCCCGAAAGTCGAAGGCCTTTTGATAGTATTCATAATCAAGAGTTTTATCTTTGTACCCTTCATGATTTCCGAAGCCTGACCCAACCCCAACCGACAGTAACAGGCCTCAACATAGCCATGAGTTTTGGCACTTCGTCGCATACAAAATCCATTGAAGTAAGAGGGGTATTGATAATGATTCACAACAACGACTATAATAATCCCGAATACCATTTCACCCGCCCAGTATTCTCCAACAGCCTGCGTCCTTGCGACCATTATATGAACTTTGACCACCCTAATACCTGTACTGAATCCGGAGACACTGTTGTTCCTGTCTACTCCCTCTATTTTGAACATCCGGTTGCTGTTACCGACACTGCCTTGTTAGGTGTGTGTGTCTTCGATACAATCCCATGGGGACATTTTATATATGGAGTCAGCCTCTATAATTTACAATGGTGCAATTTATATGGGCTTTCCTCCAATTTTACTACTGCTATTTTACAAATAGTAATAAAGTGTGGATAGGTGATAGCAACCTATATTCGGTGCCGGAGCATAGACTTGGTCGCTGTCCTTGGAGCCGATGCGTCTTCCCCATCTTTACCCTCCCCGACACCGACGAGTTCAGCTGCCCGGTGGTGGAGGGTTTCGGCTTTGGGGGCATGATGGCGGGAAGTGCCCTATTTGGATGGAGCAACCCCACCGAACATACTTTGTACCAGTTGGCCTACGGCCCATACGACATGCCGCTGGACAGCCTGCAGGTGGTGGAGACCACGGGTAGTTACTACGAACTCTCCGGGCGGCTGCTGAGCCAGGATGTCTACTATCAGGCACGGCTGCGTGCCAAGTGCCACCATGCCTGCCCCGTGCACGACACGGTGCTGTGGACGGCCTGGTCCGACACGGTTTTTTTCTACACCGGCGACCACATGCCCGACACCTCGCACCACTCAGGCCAGCCTGAGGGCATCGCCGAGGCCCAAGGTCAGGCTGCCTTCGTCCTCTCCCCCAATCCCGCCCACGGCAGCGTCACCCTCACCCTAAGCCACACCCCCGCAGAAGGCACCACGTTGACCGTCTTTGACGGCATGGGCCGCGAGGTGTTGCGCCAACCCCTCCGCGAGCAGGTCACGCGGATAGTCACCTCGGGGTTTGCCGCCGGCGTATACACCCTGACCGTCTCCGGCCCGCAAGGCACGGCCTCGCGCCGCCTGTCGGTGGAATAGCCCTCGGATTATTGCATTCCGGATTGAAAATCCTTATAATAGGTTGCGTCAGATTACAAATCTGACGCAACGAACCACAAACTGGAACATCCGCTGCGACGAGAGGTATTTAGTACTTTTTGAATATTTGCATTTAATTGAGTCGGGTCGAATTCAGGGACAGATTTGCCGTTTCGACACCTATCCCGACACCCCATTTCAGGTGGTTATGCCCGACAACTACAGAGGGGTTGTATAGTTTCTATCTCGCGCATTGTAAAGAATAATTATGGTGTGTCATGATGTGGCGCACCCCCTTTGTATCTTTGCAGCTGAAAAAAAGACGCTAAGATATGCAAAAAGAGAAAGACAACATTGACCAGCTGCGCAAGCGGCTGCTGGACTGCGAGGATTATATCAAGCATATTGCAAAGCCTTTTGACGGCTATTGGGACAAGGCGACGGAGGAGGTGATTGGCGACCACCTGGGCACGCGGAAATGGATACTTGACGAAATGTTCGAGAAGCACGCTACCGAGGCCGAGGTGCGGCGCTTCGAGGTGGTCAACGAGCGGCTGCTGGCGCTGACGAAGCAGCTAAACGAACACCACCGCACGCTGCAGGAGCAGATGTCAGCCATCCACACCCTCGGCGGTGAGCCTTTCGAGTTGGAGACCACGCTCCTCTATAGTCACAACGACGAAGATCCGCAACTCTTCACGATGGAGGAGGATGCCTTTTATGGCTCGCGGTGGAACGAGATGCTTTGGGTTATCGGAGAGAACTCACGGCTGGACGACATCTCCTGGTGCTGTGGCGACCATATTTGCAATCTCGACGACGGCCAGACTTGGGCCGAAGGCCCCCTCCGCATCCCTCAGCTCGACCACCTTTGCGTCTGCTACGCCGTCCACGCCCTCTGCACCCACATGCATTACTCCATCCCCGACCTCCTCCGCATGACCACCTACGCCTTAAACTACCAAATTAGTATGCCTGTTGATAGAATAGCATAAAAAAAATGCATCGGTGTCGAAAAAAAAGTGTATCTTTGCAACGTGATTTGGGAGACAACAAATCATGGCAAAATGCATATAGGATAAGTTCCTTTAGTAGAAAATCGCCAGTTTTCGACCTAACAGAAGGACAGATGCCGATGCTTTTTGCCTATATGTGCTTTAAATGCACCTCTATAGGCATAAGACATACAGGTGAAGTTCCGTCTCTGTTAAGGTCTCTGGCGATACCTCTGCTAAGACGAACTGGAAACTGATGACTTGTGCCTTTATTATTAACCAATAAAAACAAACGTTTTGTTATACGAAGTAAAAGTAAAAAAGAAATGGACTCACAATAATGGATTTTGTTTGGATGAAGGAATGACTGTTAATCTCACGTCCAAAAAATCTTCATCCGGGAATTTACTTAGTGGAGGCATGCAAGAAATATCAGATGCCTTTATGCGCAGTTATGGTATTGAGATTCCAAAAGGAATCAGGGGGTTCGCCAGTAATTATTTATTGGTGACTTTGTTGGATAGCTAACTTTAACATATTGAATTTTGATTTTAAACGAATAAACTAATAGAAAAAACATGGAAGATTATGTTGCAGAGAATAAGAGAATTCTCGAAGAATGGCGTAAGTCGTTAATGATAGAAGACTATAGTTTTGCTCTCGATGGTATAATGAACAAAGGAGATTTCTACATTGATGAGTATGGAGCAGTGAGACGGAAAGAAAGTGGTAAAGAAAATACACTATGGAACGAGTGTCCATTACGGGTTCTTTTTTTGACTAAAGATGAGAATGCCGAAATTGCGTGGGACGTACGAACAGAAACTTTTTATGAGAAAGGTTGTGGATTACCCCCCGAGAACAAGGCGGTATCGGGTAGTTTCTTTTATCAGAATGAAGTATGTCTATTGTACGGGCTCCTGAATACAAAGTTCGCTGAAGATGGAATGATAAAGTACGATGATTTTTCTTGGGAAGATGCTTTGAAGTTTTCTGATGAAAATAATTTTGCACGAATTAATTGCAAGAAAGAAGTGGGAGGTTCAAAAATATTGGATAGTGTATTAAGAGATGCGATAAAAGAAAACTATAAATATCTAAAGGAGCAAATCTTAACATTAGATGCAGATATCCTTGTTTGCTGTGGAAGTCAGAATGGCAACAATTTAATACTAAACACAGTATTTGAGATTTATAAAGATGAGTTCGAATATGTGAATTGTGTTGATGGCAAAGGGACAGGAATGCACTACAACAAAAAAAGAAACAAACTTGCAATTGATGCCTATCATTTAGCATATTCTATACCGAAATGTAAAGGGTCTGACGCACTAGAGGATAGATATTATGAAACGATTGGAATGTATTATGAGTTCTTGAAGCATTTAAAGAAGACAGAGGGCATTGACTTTTCTACATCTCATCGAAAATAAGGAAACCGTTAGTAAAAAATAAGGGAGTGTCACGAAGTGGCACTCCCATTTTGTATTATTGCATCTCGAAAGAACAGAAAGAACAACATGGAAAACAAGAATTGCTCGTGGGAAGAGGTTCACTACACGTTTATAGATCTATTGATAAAAATATAGAGGTGTGTCATGATTTGGCACACCATTGCTGTATTTTTGCATCTCGAAATACAGCAACATTCTATGGAAAAAACTGACATTATTCCCTCCGTTGATTATAACGACGACGCTATCATCCACCTCGAAGATATGGATCATATACGCCATTGTGCAGGTATGTACATTGGCAGACTTGGTGACGGCACCTCCCAGGATGATGGTATCTATGTGCTTATTAAGGAGGTTGTCGACAACGCCATTGACGAACATACATCTGGATTCGGTAAGAAGGTCGATGTGTCGATTAACTATTCGGAGAAGCGCGTCAGCATTCGTGACTATGGTCGCGGTATTCCTTTAGGCAAACTGATAGATGTGGTCTCAAAACTCAACACCGGAGGTAAATACGAGGATGGTAAGTTTTTTATGAAATCAGTTGGCCTTAATGGTGTCGGCACCAAGGTTGTAAATGCTATGAGTAGTTACTTTATGGTACAATCTTTCCGTGAAGGAAAAACTCGATGTGCCCAGTTTGCAGAAGGGAAGCTTGTCAGCGATAGTGGAATTCAAGCCGAACCAAACAGCGCATCTGGCACTTTCGTGGAGTTCATCCCCGACCACAAAATGTTTGGTGACTATCATTTTGTTGAGGACTTCATAGAAAAAAGCATTTGGAACTACTGCTATCTAAACAGCGGCCTCACCATTTACTTCAACAACAAACGATACTACTCTAAAAAAGGGCTTCTGGATTTGATAGAGAACAACCTTCATACAGAACCACTTTACCCCGTCATTCATATTAAGGAAGAATTCTTTGAGGCTGCTTTTACCCATATTAATGGACAGAGCGGCGACTATTACTATTCATTTGTCAATGGACAGCATACCACAGAGGGCGGTACCCATCAAAGTGCATTTCGTGAAGCATACGCGCGTGTGGTCAAGGATTTTATCAAGAAAGACTACTCGCCTGAAGTTATTCGACAAGGCCTTGTTTGTGCCTTCTGTGTGCGCATCCAGACTCCAGTATTCGAAGCACAGACAAAAGTCAAGCTCGGCTCCACGCATCTTGAGCCCCCAAAACCAGATGGGAGTAACAATAGCCCGTTATTGAAGACGTATGTGCTTGATATTCTCAAGCGCAACTTGGACAACTACCTTCACATGCATCCAGATACGGCCGATGCTCTACTTCAAAAAATCAGCGCCAATGAGAAGGAAAGAAGGCAAATTCAAGACGTAAAGAAAGTGGTGCGGGCAAACAGCAAGAAAGCGTCCCTGAACATCCGGAAACTACGTGATTGTCACGTCCATCTTAATACCAACCATACTAAGCGACTTGAAAGCACCATTTTCATTACTGAAGGAGAGTCGGCCTCTGGCTCTATCACCAAGATACGCAACGTAGATACTCAGGCAGTATTCTCTCTTCGAGGAAAAACAAAGAATACCTACCATCTGAAAACGGTAGAGGATATATATACCAACAAGGAGCTGCTCCTCCTGCATAATGCCCTCGCGGTTTATGATGGCTTGGAGAACTTGAGATATAATAAGGTGGTTATTGCTACAGATGCAGATGTTGATGGTATGCATATCCGGCTACTGCTACTCACATTCTTTTTGCGATTCTATCCGGAACTTATAAAAACAGGGCATGTCTACATCCTCCAGACCCCACTTTTCCGCGTACGCAACAAACATAAGAACACATATTGTTATACTGACGAAGAACGTGTTGCAGCCATTCGCAATACACCCCATGCCGAGATTACAAGATTCAAGGGGCTCGGAGAGATTTCACCCGATGAGTTCAAGGATTTTGTAGGTAAAGATATGAGGCTCGACCCCGTAATAATACCCGAAGGCTTTGATATTGAAGGAACACTGTCCTTTTATATGGGTACAAATACACCAGAACGCCGCGAATTTATTATGAATAATTTGCGAGTTGAAGGCGATGAATCGATTATCATGAAGTAGGTTTTCTCCCAAGTGTCGCGATTTGACATAGTGTTTGTGTTTTTTTGCATCTCGAAATAAATATTATAATCTATATTGTTATGAAACTATACATTGATTATGAGGCCTATGGCGAAAATGGGGAACCGTTGAAACCCGTGGAGATTACTCCCGAATACATTGATGCACTTATTGAGAAGGCCTCAGGAATTGAAAAGATTGATTATAGTACCCAGGTGATAGCCGATATTACAGTTAACCGGCCGGACAAGAAGATTGGTAGCGTTCAGCAGATGATGGACGAGTATGGCGTATCGCGACAACAGGCGGAATTCGCATTAAACATACCGATGAAGTATGTTCCGCTTTTCTTCGACGAAGAAGAATACCCCAAACAGATAGAACGTATGGCTATTATGCGACGTATACTTCAAGAGACACAAGATATTTTAAATAATTGATGACATGGAACTTTACGCAAAACCTATTATTACAACGTCGGAGGACGGCACCATCAACATAAAGGTACTGCCTATTACCCTAGAGTATATAGAGGCACGTATGGCAGAACTGGATGTCATTAAACAGATAAACTACAATATAGAGGAGGTGGTCAGCACGGTACAAAATTCACCCTCGGAGAAACAGGCAAGCAAAAGATTACGCTCGATACTTGGGATAGGGCCAGCGGAAGCGGATTTTCTTCTTGACCTGACAATTGAAGAAATGGCATACTATTTCAATCGTGACAATTGTGAGAAGGAAATTGCCAAATGGAGCAAACTAAAAGAGGTGCTTGTGCAATAAAGTAAATGGATGTTCTGGGAGTGTATTCTGCAAAAAATTATAATATTTTGATGATTATATTCACAGAAATTAGTATATTTGCATTGTAATATTAATACAGAAACAATGCATATTAGTCGGATAATGAGCGATGTAGTCGCTAAAAAGCTGCACTCGGGGAAGGCAATTGTGCTGATTGGTGCCCGTCAGGTAGGCAAAACCACCCTGCTGAAAGAATGTCTGAAAGGGCAGGAAAATGTGCTTTGGATGAACGGCGACAATCTGGAGACCCGTACGCTGATGGCGAACATTACGGTGGAGCGCTATCGGAGTATGCTTGGGAAAAACGATATTGTCGTTATCGACGAGGCCCAGCGCATTGAAGATATCGGACTCAAGAGCAAATTGCTGACGGACAATTTTCCGGATGTACAGCTTATCATTACGGGCAGCTCGTCGCTAGACCTGGCCAACAAGGTCAACGAGCCTTTGACGGGACGCAAGTGGGAATACCGTTTGTTCCCCTTGTCGTATGGCGAGTTGGCGGCACACTACGGAGCCATGCAGGAGTGGCAGAAACTCCCCCTGCGGCTGGTGTTTGGCAGTTATCCCGACGTAGTATGCAATCCCGGCAACGAACGCGAGGTGCTGAACAATCTCACCGAAAGCTATCTATACAAAGATGTTCTTGTTTGGGAGCGCATCAAGCGGCCCGACAAAGTGGTCAGGCTGTTGCAGGCTTTGGCGTTCCAGGTGGGCAGCGAGGTGTCGGCCAACCAGCTGAGCCGAATGGTGGAACTCGACCGTGCCACCGTGGAAAAGTATATCACCCTGTTGGAGCAGGCACAGGTTATTTTCCGCCTGGGTGCCTTCAGTCGTAATTTGCGCACAGAAATCAAGTCGGGGCGCAAAATCTATTTCTACGACAACGGCATCCGCAATGCGCTTATCGGCAACCTGTCGCTGATAGACATGCGTGCCGACATGGGTATCTTGTGGGAGAACTATATGGTAAGTGAGCTGCTGAAGAAAAACAGCTACGACCTCACCTATGCAAAGTCCTATTTCTGGCGTACCACGCAACAGCAGGAAGTTGACTATATTGAAGAGTGCGACGGACGGATGAAAGCATACGAATTCAAGTGGAGCCCCACGAAGAAGGCTAAAATCAGCAAGACTTTTCTCGGAGCATATCCCGACGTGGAAGTCAAGACCATCACGCGAGAGAATTATATGGACATTTTATAAACGTTTTCTGCATTATTATCATGGAAAACATCAATGACAAGATAATCATCTACCAGACCGACGATGGGGCGATCAATCTGGAAGTGAAAATGGATAAAGATACTGTCTGGCTGACACAGGCACAGATGGTTGAGCTATTTCAAACTACAAAACAAAATGTTAGCTTACATGTAAATAATGTTTACAAGGAATGTGAGCTTGAGGAAAAATCAACTGTCAAGGAATACTTGACAGTTCAAAATGAAGGTAAACGTAGCGTTAGACGCATGGTCAAATACTATAACCTTGATGTGATTATTTCTGTGGGATACCGTGTAAAGAGCCAGCGAGGCACACAGTTCCGCATCTGGGCCAACCGTGTGTTGAAGGATTATCTTGTCAAGGGCTATGCCGTCAACGAGCGGATACACAAAGAGCAGATTGGCGAATTGCGGCAGCTGGTGGGGATGCTTGGTCGCACGATACAGAACCAGCCGTTGCTCTCGACTGATGAGACCAACGCGCTCTTCGACGTAGTGACTGACTACACCTACGCACTCGACACGCTCGACAGCTACGACTACCAACGGCTCACCGTAAGCGACACCACTAACGTGGCCTCTTTTCATGCTACCTATGACAACGCCATGCAGGCCATCCGCTCGCTGAAAGAACGGTTTGGCGAGAGTGCCCTGTTCGGTAACGAGAAGGATGAGTCGTTCAAGAGCTCTATCGGGCAGATATATCAGACGTTCGACGGGATAGAACTTTATCCAAGCACCGAGGAGAAGGCCGCCATGTTACTCTACCTTGTCACCAAGAACCACTCTTTCAGCGACGGGAACAAACGGATAGCCGCCACCCTGTTCTTGTGGTTTCTTAATAACAACCGTATCCTCTATCGCGAGGATGGGAGCAAACGCATTGCTGACAATACCCTTGTGGCTCTCACGCTGATGATTGCCGAGAGCCGTCCCGAAGAGAAAGACGTGATGGTGAAAGTGGTGGTCAATTTAATTAACAAGAACAACCCATGACACCCCTGAAGAAATATATTTGGCTTGTGGGCACGCTGATGCGCAGCGGTGAGAAGGGGCTGACGATGGAGCAGATTGGTGACCGTTGGGATGCTGACGACGAGATGCACGACAATGGGGCTTTTGCCAGACGCAGTTTCCATCGTCACCGCAAAGAGATTGAAGAGCTTTTCGGCATTGAGATAGAGAGTTACGGCAACGGCAGAGAGTTCCGCTACCGGATAGCCGACAGCGGTAAGAACGGCTATTTCAGGCAATGGATGCTCAACTCCATTGCCGTGAACCAGATTGTGGCGGACAGCCATGAGGTGGCACAGTTTATAGCCATAGAGAAAAGTCATACCGACCCATTGCCTGACATACTTCAGGCCATGAAGGAGATGCGGATGATGGAGTTTGACTATGGAGCCTATTGGCGCGACCGTGTGAAGCGCTATACCGACTTCCGGCCTCATGCGTTGAAGATGTTTGAGCGTCGTTGGTATGTGGTGGGCAAGTATGCAGCGGATATGCCGTATCGTATCTTTGCGTTGGATAGGATTAGCAACTTGGAAATCCAAAAGGAGGCTTACACCAGAGACCCCGATTTTGATGTGGAGGAGCTGTTTAAGGACAGCTACGGCATCATTTTGGGGGACGACCTGGACGTGGAGAGTGTCTGGATTAAAGTGGATGCTTTTCAGGCCAACTACCTGCGGTCGCTCCCGCTGCATCGCTCCCAGATAGAGCTGAGACGGAATGAGGAATACTCGCTCTTTGCTGTTCGTGTGCGTCCGACTCTTGACTTCCGACAGCGGTTGCTGTCGTTGGGCAGCACCGTGGAGGTGCTGAAACCTGAATCTTTAAGGGCAGAAATGAAAGAGGAGATTGCTGCCATGTTGTCCAGGTACAAGGATGAGGAAGAATAGAATGCGGCCAATTGGCTCGAAACAAGTACTAATCTGCCATAAACCCGAATGGCCGATTGGGGTTAAACATTAAGCTGTCAACTGTCAACTATAAACTGACTTTCAACTCTCAACTGTAATCTGACTTTCAACTCTCAACTCTCAACTTTCAACTGACTTTCAACTCTCAACTCTCAACTGTAAACTGACTTTCAACTCTCAACTCTCAACTGTAAACTGACTTTCAACTCTCAACTATTAAAGGGTGTTTTGTTTCTTCTTGTAGCGGAAGTTCACGGTGGTGAGGATGAAGACTACGGGAATGAAGAAGTAGATGTTGCCTTCGATGCACTCTATGGCGAGCATGGTGACTGCCTCGATTCCAATAAGGAAACAGATGGCGATAAGGAGGCATGGCCAGACTTTGTGGGTTTTGACCATGTCGATGATGGTCTTGATGACTATCATCAGCACCATGAGCGATTGGTAGACAATCATGATCCATACGCCTGCTATGGGGGCAAACACATCTGCCACGCCGGCAATGGAGACACCCAGCAACATTACAAAGATGACCGACTGCCACTCAATCCATTGCTGTTCGGCCATTCCCATAGTGTCGCTTAGGTGTGCCACCACTTGCACCAAGGCCGTGAGGAAGCAGAAGACGATATAGGTGAGGAGCAGTTCGCCCAACAGGGACCACCCTAAGCCTACGATGTCTTTCTGGCAAAACCAGCCTACGCTGATTTCTTTGCGATGCAAGTCGCGGTCTTCGAACAAGGGCAAGTCGTTGGAAAAACAATAATAGTAGGTGAGCAAGACGGCCACCCCCAAGAGGATGTGAAGCAGAGGGTAGAGGCTGCGTTTGTCGTATTTGTTGATGCGTTGGGTGGTGATATGCATGGCTGCTGCCATCACGAGAAGAAAAAGCGGGATTACGATCGGATGCAGGCCAAGGGGATTGCCGTGATGCAGGCTCAGTAGTTCTGGCAGATTTGTCATCGGTGCATTGGCAATGATGTATTCGGAAAGGCTCTTTAGTACCATATCACTCATTAATGATGTTGATGTTGATAACGGATGAGTATGCTTTTTATTGTGCATCTGATTGCAAAAAACGTGAACAATCAGAATTAGGGTGGGTTGAATAAGTTGCTTTCAATCGATAGTACCCACCTTATGGCGGCCGCTAGAACAAGGCTTTGCTATGGGGTGGCGGCAACTGTCATTTTATTTATTTTCTTTTTAATTAATAAAAAAGTTGTATCTTTGCATTTTCCTCGTCAGAGGAAGGGTCTAATAATTGATTATAAACTAATAATATAGCATAGATGAGAAAATTAGCAGTAGTGGCTTTTGGCGGCAATGCACTCCTCCGTGGAGGCCAAAAGGGTACTTATCAGGAACAGATTGAGAATGTGGAACAGACTTGCGAGTCGCTCTGCAATCTCCTGAAACGCAACTATAATATCGTCATTGGCCACGGCAACGGCCCCCAGGTGGGCAACGTGATGCTGCAGCATGAGGAAGGCAAACGTGCCGGCATCGAGGCCATGCCTATGGATTTCTGTGTCGCCGAGACCCAGGGCTCCATCGCCTACCTCATCGAGATGGGGCTGCGCAACGTCATGGCCCGCCACGATATCCAGCGCGACGTGGTGACCCTCGTCACCCAGGTGGCCGTGAACAAGATCGACCCCATGTTCCAGAACCCCACCAAACCTGTGGGTCCTTACTACACCAAGGAACAGGCCGACGAGCTGGCTGCCAAGACCGGAGCCACCTACAAGGAAGACCCCAAAGGCCGCGGCTGGCGAAAGGTGGTTCCTTCACCCACTCCCCAGCGCATCAACAACATCAAGATTGTAAAACAGTTGGCCAAAGCTGGCAATATCGTCGTCACCGTTGGCGGCGGCGGCATTCCCGTGGTGGAGGAGAGCGACTATGTGCGCGGCGTTGAGGCCGTCATCGACAAGGACCTGGCCAGTGCCCTCTGCGCCATAGAGATTGGTGCCGACGAGTTCTATATCCTCACCGATGTGCCCAAGGTGTATATCAACTTCCGCAAGGAGAACGAGAAGGCCCTGGACACTATCACTGTG
>Ga0247608_10004639_pt1 | contig 15257 bp, 13 predicted proteins | sample 176DNAGHGlowgp2_FD_193490 | JGI IMG/M metagenome (GOLD analysis project Ga0247608, IMG submission 193490) | Sheep rumen microbial communities from Palmerston North, Manawatu-Wanganui, New Zealand - 1766 DNA GHGlow gp2 | ecosystem: Host-associated > Mammals > Digestive system > Stomach > Rumen ...
GGGAGGGTTGGACGACATACGCCCCTTCAACTGGACACAAAGGAAGAAGATGGAAATCTACTGCAACCGAGAAGCCCGTGAGGCCATAGAACGAGACTATCACTATATCTTTGCGCCACACGAATTTCCCGGATTGCCAGAAGCCAACATGCACGAAATAACGGGCGACGAGCCTGTGATGGTGGCTGCAGGGGAAGAGGTGATGCCCATAAAAGCCATGCACAAGGACCTGCCGGTGCTGGGCTACCGTATTGGGAGGCTGGCATACATAACCGATGCAAACCATATTGAGCCCAAAGAAATAGACAAGCTGAGAGGGGTGGACACATTGGTCATCAATGCATTGCGGCGCCAAAAACATTTCTCGCACTTCTGTCTTTCAGAATCTCTAGAAATAATAAGGACAGTAAGTCCACGGGTGGCCTATTTGACACATGTGAGCCACGAGATGGGACTGTATGCTGAAACAGAGAGGGAGTTGCCAGAGAATGTTCATTTAGCATACGACAACCTGCAGGTGGAAGTGAAAGAATAGGAACCGAGGGCTACTTCTTGCACTTGTTTCTTCAAACTCGGATATAGTTTTGCAGACTATTATGCCCATTCCGTTTTTATTCGGCAGGGAAACAACTATTTCCCTGCGAAGAGAACTACATTTCGGAGGGAAAGGCTTGAAGGCAAATTATAGAACTTGTCATCGGACTAAAACATTGTAGCACCCATTTTAGAGAATCATTATGCACCTTCATATCGTCTCATTCAACGTGCCCTGGCCTGCTGATTACGGTGGTGTGATAGACGTGTACTACCGTATCAAAACACTGGCAGAGCAGGGGGTGAAAATACACCTCCACAGCTACACCTATGGGCGCCAAGAAGCGGAGGTGCTGAACAAGATATGCGAAGAAGTCCACTATTACCGCCGAGAGACTGGGCTGCGCCACCAATGGGAAAAAAAGCCATATATAGTGGCATCACGCAATTCGAAAGAGTTGATCGAAAGGCTGAAACAGGATAGGTATCCCATCCTGCTGGAAGGGCTGCACGACTGCTATGTGCTAGAGCAGTTGAGTAATGAAGAGCGCAAGATAGCCGTGCGGGCACATAATGTGGAGCACGAATACTATCGCTCACTATCGCAAGCGGAGAGGAACCCATGGAAAAGATTCTTTTTTAGGCTGGAATCCTGCAAGTTGAAGAGCTATGAGCCCATTCTGACTCGGGCGACGGCGGTGCTAGCCATCTCGGAAAAAGATGCTCAACATTTCAGAGATATAGGTTGCAAACGGGTAGTTGTTGTGCCCCCTTCGCACAGACATACACAGGTGAGTTCGGCATTAGGTAGGGGAGAATATATACTATACCATGGCAACCTCTCGGTAGCAGAGAATGTCAGAGCAGTAGATTATATTGCCAAAAACCTGATAGCCAATACAGAATATTCGTTCGTAGTTGCAGGTCGAGATCCTGATGAAGGCATACAGAACCAGCTGAAACAATACGACAACGTGACCCTGGTTCCTAATCCCACAGATGCAATGATGCAGAAGTTGGTGGCCGAAGCCCATGTGAATTTGCTGGTTACTGACCAAGCCACAGGGGTGAAGCTGAAACTAATGAACGCACTATATGAGGGTCGTTTTTGTTTGGTCAACCCATTAATGGTAGAGGGGACTAAGCTTGGCGAGGCCTGTGAGGTGGCCTCCACACCTACTGCGATGGTAGAAGCCCTGGACCGGTTAATGTCCACAGAATTTACTGAGAGTGAACTAGCAAAGAGGAAAGAAACACTGGCAAAAGCAGAAGGGTATCTGGATTTTAAAAATATTCTTCTATAAAATGCAATTTTTTTAGTATCTTTGCGTTTTCTAAGAAAAGATGGCAAAGATATTTAGACGATATAAATCAACCATTTATGGCAATTACCGAAAATCCTACCTGATATACGGAATGGTAACAGGTATTGCTATGTTTGTGATTTTGTTTGTGAGAGACTGGATGTCGGACAGCCCGATGAGTCAGCCCGAAAACTTCATCACCGAACTGGTAATGGGTGTGGGGATTTTCTTATTCACCTACAGATACAGGGAGCAGTTGCCAGACAAGAAGGTGACGCTGAAAGAGTTGATGTTGTTGGGGTTGGGCATAGGTGTTGTAGGGTCTGTTGTATACGGACTGCTGACTTGGGTGAACTGCGGAAGTATCAATACCGAATTGGTGGAATTCTATAATCAGGAGCGAATCAGTGTGATGGAACCAGCAGAGAGTAGTGCAGAGGCAAAGGCGGCTGTGGAGCTGGTGAAGAAATACACTGCTGGAGATTGGGCCTTTATTGGAGGGTTCCGTTCGGCGGTGATGAGTATCATACTGACATTCTTTGCTGCACTGATCTTCAGGACGGAGAAGAGTCCTGTGGTGGAGAGAAATAAAAAATAAGTAGTCAGCCAACCACTAAGAGATAGAACAAACTTCGTGGTTCAGAACTGAGAAATATAAAAAATAAAAGACAAATGGATATTTCAATCATTGTGCCGCTGTTTAATGAAGATGAGTCATTACCCCATCTGGCAGAATGGATAGATCGAGTGATGGAAGAACATCACTTCGATTACGAAGTCATCATGGTAGATGATGGCAGCAAGGACAACTCATGGAAGGTCATAGAGGGCCTTCACGACAAGAACCCTCGATATAAGGGGGTGAAATTCCGCAGAAACTATGGTAAGTCGGCTGCCCTGAACGTGGGTTTCGTGCGCGCCGAAGGCGATGTGGTCATCACCATGGATGCCGACCTACAAGACAGTCCTGACGAGGTTCCAGAGTTATACCACATGATAAAGGACGAAGGATACGACCTGGTAAGTGGATGGAAGAAGAAGCGTTATGACTCTAAGTTGGCCAAAAACATCCCATCGAAATTCTTCAACTGGACCACTCGCAAGATGAGCGGTATTTATCTGCACGACTTCAACTGCGGCCTAAAAGCCTATCGACGAGACGTGGTGAAAAGTATCGAAGTCTACGGCGAGATGCACCGCTACATTCCGGTCATTGCCAAATGGGCAGGATTCGGAAACATTGGCGAGAAAGTGGTGCAACACCGTAAACGCCAGTATGGAGTGACCAAATTCGGTCTGGACCGCTTCGTGAACGGATACTTAGACCTGATGAGCATCATGTTCATGTCTAAATTTGGCAAACAACCCATGCATTTCTTCGGCCTGATTGGCAGTGTATCGTTCTTGCTGGGATTCATCGCCTTTGTGATCGTGTGTGTGATGCGTATCTGTGGCAGCATATCGTTGACCAACAGCGTATGGTTCTATGTGTCTATGCTGTTCATACTGATGGGCACTGTGTTGTTTATGGCAGGATTCCTAGGTGAACTGATCTGCCGCAACTCCTCGACACGCAACCAATATCTGATAGAAAGGGATATGACCGAGGGTGCAGAATAGTAAAAATAGACTACAACAACTTCAATAAAAACAACTAGAAAAATATGTCACTACAATGTGGTATCGTAGGACTGCCCAATGTGGGTAAGTCGACCCTTTTCAACTGCCTGAGCAATGCCAAGGCGCAGGCGGCGAACTTTCCTTTCTGTACCATCGAGCCCAATGTGGGGGTCATTACTGTTCCGGACGAGCGTCTCAACAAACTGGTAGAGATGGAACATCCCGCCAGTGTGGTTCCCGCCACGGTGGAGATAGTGGACATTGCCGGTCTGGTGAAAGGGGCCTCGAAAGGAGAAGGATTAGGCAACAAATTCTTAGGGGACATACGCACCACCGATGCCATCATCCATGTGTTGCGCTGTTTTGACGATGACAACGTAACCCATGTAGACGGCAGCGTGAACCCGATAAGAGACAAGCAGACCATCGACCTAGAGCTACAGTTCAAGGACTTGGAAACCATAGAGAACCGCTATGACAAAGAAGTGAAGAAAGCCAAAGCTGGCGGCGACCCAAAGGCCAAGAAATTGGTGGAGGTGATGGACCTATACCGTGAAGCCCTGCTGGCCGGCCATAGTGCCCGTACCGTGAAACTAGAAGAGGGACAGCTAGAGGCAGCCAAAGACTTGATGCTGCTGACTGCCAAGCCAATCCTATATGTGTGCAATGTGGACGAAAAATCTGTTGTGAACGGCAACAAGTATGTCGACGCGGTGAAAGAAGCCGTGAAGGACGAGGAGGCCGAAGTGCTGGTAATAGGTGCCGGTATCGAAGCCGACATCGCCGAGTTGGAGACATACGAAGAAAAGCAAATGTTCTTGGAGGACCTAGGCTTGAAGGAATCGGGTGTCAATCGGCTGATTAAGGCAGCGTACAAGCTGCTGAACCTGCAGACTTTCCTTACGGCAGGTCCCAAAGAATGCCGTGCCTGGACATTTAAGAAAGGCATGAAAGCCCCTCAAACAGCAGGCATCATACACAGCGATTTTGAGCGTGGATTCATACGTGCCGAAGTCATAAAATACGACGACTATGTGGCTTACGGTAGCGAAGCCAAGTGCCGCGAGGCCGGTAAGATTGCCGTGGAGGGCAAAGACTATGTGGTGCAAGATGGAGACATCATGCACTTTAGATTCAACGTCTAATATCGAGAAGCTGTTTGGATTTGGTTTATGCTGATTATAAAGGCACAGTGGTGCTCTCAATTATAAGTACACTAGAAATCCCCAAAACACAATGCATCAATCGAATCCAGACAGTTTCTATTATAACCTCAATATACGTCAATAATACAATTTGTGTGAACCATTGATAAATGTTGCAAGACAATAGTTGCCGACTATGACACAAAAGCAACGCTATGTCTATACTAACGTTGCCACCGATGGCACTCTTGATGGAACGACCGAGTTAGGCACAATCCTGGCTTCTGAAAAGTGCCGAATATAGAATAAAAAATTGGTTATCATGAAGAGAAGACTGAATATTATAAAATTGACCGTCAATACCCTACTAGTGGGGGTATTGCTGATTGGGGTGACCATGCTGTGGCAGTCCTGCTCGACACAGAAGGCCAATTGGACCAATATTCAGTACCACAACACCACGGCACACTATAACGTCTGGTGGAATGGAAACGAAAGCCTGAAAGAAGGGCTGGGGATGATGGAGCGGACATTGAAAGACGACTATACCCGCCTCCTGCCCGTATATAAACTGGGAACCAAAGAAGAGATTATGCCCTTCTATCCTCAGTTTGACCGCGCAATAGAAAAAAGTGTCAAAGGCATTAAAAAGCATAGTATTTTTTTGAACGGGATGGAACATGTGGAGTATATTCCGAAATGTTACCTGATGATGGCCTATGCCACTTTTTACAAACATGACTATGCGAATGCTGCCAGCACTTGCCAGATGTTGTTGTCACAATATCAAGGAACCGAAATTGGCGACGAAGCGGCAGTATTATATGCTCGTTGTTCCACTCAAGACCAACGTTTCCAAGATGCTGAAAGTAATCTGGACGAACTGGTGGTAGCCTTGGGCAAAGGCAATTTTGCCTCTAGCCAAAAACTGAATCTCTATTTGGCTATGGCAGAATGTACCCTGCCACAGGAAAAATACAAAAAGGGCGTGCAATTCTTGAAAATGGCCTTGGAAGAAAGGCCCTCGCGCCAACAGAAAGCTCGTATCTGCTACATCTTGGGACAAGTATACCAAGACAACGACAAGCGTCCGACAGCCGCAAAATATTACGAAAAGGTGCTCTCTTACGGACCCACCTATGAGATGGAATTCAATGCCCGCCTGAACATAGCCTCCTGTGCTGACCTGCAGCACACAGACCGCGAAAAACTGGAGCGGTTGCTGGACAGGATGTTGAAGGACAAAAAGAACGAGGAGTTTTTAGACCAGATTTATTACGCTAAAGGGGAGATGTACATGGGTATGCGTGATACCAAGAAAGCTGTCGACGCTTTTAGAACCTCCTGCGCTGTCAGCAAGACCAACCCCGCTCAGAAGGCTCGTTCCGCTATACGTTTAGGCGGTATCATGTACGATAAATTTCAGGACTACGACCAGTCGCAGATCTACTACGACACCGCCATGTCACTGATAAAGCCGGATTATCCACATTATTCAGACATCAAATCGCGCTATGACCTACTCACCTCATTGGTTTCATACACACGCATTATAGAACGTAATGACAGCCTGATAGCTTTGGCAAGCATGCCTGAGGCAGAAAGGCTAAGCCTTATCAACAACAAAATAGAAGAACTGAAAAAGGCCGAAGAAGAAGCCAAAGAGCGGGAACTGATGGAACAGCTGCAAGGCGATGGAAAAGCCCAGCAGAACACACTGCAAGGAGATTGGTATTTTTATAACAGCAATACAGTACAGAAAGGAAAGGAAACATTTCGTCAACGTTGGGGTATGAGAACGTTGGAAGACTATTGGTTTCTCTCTAAAAAAGGACTGTTGGGCATGAACATGCTGGCTATGGCACCATCAGAGGATATTTCGGACGAAAAGGAGAATGACGAACTCCAAGACGAGACTGCCGACACACTCAAAGAGGACAGCGCAAACGGTGACCCAGGAGCACTTGGCAACCCTGATGACCCACATGCAGTGGCCTACTACATGAAAGATCTACCTAAAAACCAGGCCGAAATAGACTCCATGGAGGCAGAAACTGCTGTGGGACTGCTAAATGCAGGATATATTTATTATGACGGAGTTCACAACATACCTAAGGCATTGGAATGCTACTTGAGGATGGCAAACAACTACACCACTAGTCCGGAGATAGTGCAGGCATTTTTCATGCTCTATAAAATATACGACAAACAAGGCAATACACCAAGTTCGAACTATTACCGTGATATGGTGCTGCTGGGTTTCCCTGACAGCGATTTTTCTAATCTTATCCTTGACGAAGACTATTATAAGGAAATCATCCGTAGGAGCCAGTTGATAAAAGAGGACTACGAAGAGGTGTACAACCTCTATCGTAGGCATCGCTACAACGATGTCGTTCAGGCTGTATCCACTGCCAAGAGCCTCTATGAGGGCAATCCTATGTTGGGCAAGTTCAGCTACTGGGAGGGTTTGGCTTACGCCCATATGGACAACAAGACAGCTGCCGTGCAAACCTTCGAGGGAATTGTATCTACTTATCCCAAGTCCGACAGTATAGTAGCACTTGCACAGATGCAATTGGACTATCTGTTAGGGGAGGGTGGAAAATATATAGTAAACAGCGGGGCAGACGAAGCGTTGGAAGACTCGGTTTTGACCCAAATAGAAAAGAGGCAGCAAAAGCAGAAGGAGCGCGACTCGGAAATGGAGGCTGGAGGCGATGAGCTGCCTCCCGAAGCACAGCTGTTCCGCTATCGTGCCGACAAACCTCACCAAGTTATCATACTGGTCAAAGACAAAAAAATACGTGCCACACAACTGCAGGGCAAAGTAGGACTATTTATCAACACCTATTACGGCAATTCGGGTCTACAGGTAAAACCGCTGATGTTCACAGACTCGACACAGATGATTACCATAAAAATTTTCAACAATGCTTCGGATGCTGTGGACTTCAGCAAGCATCTTCAGCGCGAAGAAGGCCCGATGAGTGGCTACGACATGAATGACTATCAAGTCTTTGCCATATCGCAACAGAATTACTCCACCCTGTACAACCGTAAGAAGGTGGATGCATATAAAATGTTCTACGAAAAATATTATTTAAAATGAGCGATAATATAAATAGTCTGATTAATACCATTACCGTAGGTACAACCATCAAAGGCGACATCCAGGCCAACGGAGATTTCCGCATGGACGGCACCTTAGACGGCAACGTCACCCTCACAGGAAAGCTGGTGATTGGCGAAAAAGGGCTCATCAAGGGCAACGTCGTATGTCAGAATGCCAACGTGATGGGTGTTATCGACGGCAACCTTTCGGTCAAAGAATTCCTCACACTTTATGCATCGGCACGCGTGAAGGGCGACATCGTGGCCAATAAGTTGGCTATTGAGCCAGGAGCCTATTTCACCGGAACCTGCCATATGTTGGACGAACTAACTGACTAAGATATGGAAGAGACCCTGCGCCAGCTTTTTGCCGAATGGTCGGGTGAAGAGGCCAAAGAACTGATGAGACTCTCTGCCAATGGAAGCAACCGCAAATATTGGCGCATAAGAGGTGAGCGGAAGCAATGTATAGCTGCTTTGGGTGATGAGGTGCGCGAAAATGAGGCATTCTTCTATTACAGCCGAACATTAAGACAAAAAGGCATTTGTGTTCCAGAGGTTTATGCCATAGACAGCACACGTCGGTTATACCTTCAAGAAGACTTAGGCGACACAACCCTGTATAGTTATGTTTACGATAAACGCCGACAGGGTGGGGGATTTGATGCCGAAGTGCTGGCAATATATAAGAAAGTACTGGAAGACCTTACGGACATACATTTGGCTGGCCGCGATATGGACTTCACAATGGCCTATCCGCGCGATGCCTTTGATGCCCAATCCATGCAGTGGGACCTCAACTATTTCAAGTACTACTTCCTAAAACTCAAATATATTCCATTTGACGAGGAATTGCTCGAAAGAGACTTCCATCGATTGATAGACTACTTGCTTACGACAGATTGCAACTATTTTCTATATCGCGACTTCCAGTCGCGCAATATTATGCTGTGTAATGGAAAAACCTATTATATAGACTTTCAAGGAGGTCGTAAAGGGGCTGCACAGTATGATGTTGCATCGTTGCTATATAGTGCCAAAAGCGACATTCCTGAAACGATCAGACTATCGTTGCTAGGTCATTATATGGACTGTCTTTCGCACAAAACACGCATCGATATAGAAGATTTTCTCCAACATTTCTGGGGATATGTGCTAATCCGCATCATGCAAGCCATGGGGGCCTACGGCTATAGAGGATATTTTGAAAAGAAGGACTATTTTATCAACAGTATACCTCTGGCCGTTAATAATATGAGACTGATTATCGAAAGCCACACTTTACCTATAGATATCCCTCACCTAACCCAAGTGTGGCACCATATTGCCAATTCAGAACTGACACAAACAACTGCCTCAACAACTTCAGGACTCACCGTGACGGTGAATAGTTTTTCTTATAAGAAAGGACTGCCGCAGGACACTTCGGGAAATGGTGGAGGCTTTGTTTTTGACTGTCGCGCTCTACCCAACCCTGGACGGTACCCAGAATATAGATGTTACACAGGCAAAGACCGCCCTGTTATCGAATACCTGCAAGGAGACCAAGCTGTAGAAGACTTTCTTGCAGGAGCACAACAGATGGTAGGAGCCTCAATAAAAAAATATTTAGAACGAAACTTCACGAGTCTGACAGTGAGTTTTGGATGCACAGGAGGACAACATCGTTCGGTTTACTGTGCAGAAAGACTGGGGGAGTGGATTAGTAAAAATTTTGACTGTCAGGTGATTATAAATCATCGCGAACAAGGATAAAAAAAACTTTCAACTTTTTTTTCGCCACTTCTTACTTTTTTCGTATCTTTGCAAAATGATTTTGGAATAATAAAAACAGTAATATAACATGAAAAGTAGAACTTTAATCCAGATTCTTTTAGGCTTGGTGATCATTGGTCTCGCAATATGGCTTGTGTCGAGCATCATGAAGCCTGTTAAATTTGACAATGAGTACACCAAACGTCGTGATGCCTGTGCCGAAAAACTAAAGGCCATTCGTACGCTGGAAGATGCCTATAAGAACACCTACGGTTGCTACACTGGTAGTTTCGACACTCTTTTCAACCGCTTGATGAATGAGGACAGCTTGAGTGTTGTCAACAAGAACATCAACCGTGACAAAATCCCCGCCGACGTTAAATTGGAGGAAATGGCAGAGTCCGAGGCCATCAAGCTGGGTTATATCTCCCGCGTTGTAGCCTACGTCAACCCCATTGAGAACCTCAGAGCCAATCCCAAGGCAAAATTCAACCTCACCGACCAGGAAATTCTCGACCTCCGCTATGTTCCCTATCCCAAAGGTGAGAAGAATGAATTCCAGTTGGATGCTGGTTTTATCGAAAAGAGTGGCTATCAGATGCCTGTCTTCGAATGCAAGGTGATGATGGCTGACTTGCTGAAAGACCTGGACGAGCAGCTCGTTATTAACAAACTTGCTGAACTTGAGCAAAATCAGCGTTTCCCCGGTTGGAAAGTTGGTGATATGACCCAGGCCATTACCGATGGTAACTTTGAATAAAAATGTCGTATAAAGTCACAACTATTATCAAGTCAGATAAGGCGGTGGCCAATAACGATTCGAGATTATCCATTTGCCTCTCGGCAAATGGATTTTCTTTTTCAATCATTGCTGGCGAGAACGAGATAGTGATGTTTGGCGAAACCGACTTTGATCTCAACCTTCCGTTGGGTGAGCAGGCCCAGGCTATCAAGGATTTCTTTGCAGGCTTAGGCATATCCACCTTTGGGTTCAAGCAAACCACTCTGGTTGTGTCCACAGACTATTATGTATGGATTCCAGAACATCTACACGACCCAATTCGCAACCGCCAGTATCTCAACATGGTCTCCTCCACCAACCTGAGCATGGGTGTCTACCATATTGCGGTGCCACATCTTCGTTCCATGATGGTCTTTGCCGCTCCTAGCACTGTTGTGACCTCTTTCAAATTAGCCATCCCTGGCATCGATGTGCACAGCCAACATTCCATCTTGGCTAGCGAACATAATAAACTGCAAAGTGCACGTCATCCTCTCATTCTAATGCATGTTAGGGAAGGGGTAGGGGACTTTGAGGCTTTCTATAACGGCCAGCTGCTGCTCTCATGCAGCTATAATGCCCAAAATGAAAGCGAACTGCTTTACCATGCTATCGAGCTGATGAAACAACTCCATTTGGAGACTCCCGACATGGAAATAGCCATCTGCGGAAATGTGGACAGACGTTTATATGCCACGTTGCAACACTATTTTCCCAACGTTACGCTCTACACTGGACGTACACTCACATACACAAATCCACAGTTCCATACACTTCCCACCTACAAGCACATAATGTTGTTTTCCTAAAAAAACAAATCCATAGTTTATGCGTATCATTGCTGGTTCTCTAAAAGGTCGACGCCTCAATCCGCCTACCACTTTACCTGTCCGTCCCACCACCGACATGGCCAGAGAGAGTCTTTTCAACATTTTGGGCAACTATATCGACTACGAAGACTGCACGGTAATGGACCTTTTTGCAGGAACAGGGGCTGTATCCTTGGAGTTTATTTCCAGAGGTGCAAAAGAGGTTACTTCTATTGATATCAATACCCAATGTACTGATTTCATCAAAGAGTCCGCGCGTCAGTTCAATGTCAATAATATCCATGTAGTTCGCGCTGATGTCTTTGACTTAATCAAGCGAGCTTATAAGAAATTCGACATCATCTTTGCCGACCCACCTTATGCTTTGGAGAACTTAGGCAAACTGCCTGATCTGATATTTGAACATGACCTTTTGTCAGAGGAAGGCCTCTTTATTTTAGAACATCCTAGGGAGTATCAGTTTGAGGAGCATCCTCATTTTTGGCAACACAGGAATTATGGCAAAGTAAACTTTACATTTTTTACTACGAATTGAGGATTAAGGGTGGCAAACAAACCATGCTGCTGGCGTGGAGCAACATGAAATTGGGCAGAGTTCTGCAGATGACATACTCAACGCACAAATGAGGTAACTCGAAATTCCAAATGAGGCCTTGGATACACATCTTATTCCAGTATCATATAAGAGATTGTTCAATTAAAATAATATATATATCATGAAAGCAGTAGTTAAAACTAATTTTTCATTTCCAAAACAAAAAAGTCTCTATGTAGGTAAGGTACGCGATGTTTACAATATCGACGACAAGTACATGGCCATGGTGGTCAGCGACCGCATCAGTGCCTTCGATGTGGTGCTCCCCAAGGGCATTCCTTATAAGGGTCAGGTGCTGAATCAGATTGCAGCCAAATTCTTGGATGCTACTGCCGACATCGTCCCCAATTGGAAGCTAGCTACTCCCGACCCCATGGTCACCGTTGGTCTGAAGTGCGAAGGTTTCCGTGTAGAAATGATTGTACGCGGTTATTTGGCAGGTAGTGCTTGGCGCGAATACAAGGCTGGTGCCCGCACACTTTGTGGTGTTCCTCTGCCAGAAGGCATGGTAGAGAACCAGAAATTCCCCACACCTATATTGACACCAACAACCAAAGCCGACGAAGGACACGATGAGAACATCTCTCGCGACGAAATTATAAGCAAAGGGCTGGTTTCGAAAGAAGACTACGAGCAGTTGGAGAAATATGCTTTGGCTCTCTTCCAACGTGGTAGCGAGATTGCTGCTTCCAAAGGCCTGATTTTGGTTGACACAAAATACGAGTTTGGCAAACGCGACGGTAAAATCTACCTCATCGATGAAATCCACACACCAGACAGCAGCCGTTATTTTTATGCCGACGGATATGAAGAGCGTTTGGCCAAAGGAGAGCATCAGCGTCAGCTCTCTAAGGAATTTGTGCGCGAATGGCTCATGGCCAATGGTTTCCAAGGCAAAGAAGGACAACAAGTTCCTGAAATGACTGATGAGATAGTCAATAGCATCACCGACCGCTATATCGAACTCTTTGAACAAATCACCGGTGAAAAATTCCAGAAAGCCGACGACTGTTCAGACATTACTGGCCGCATAGAAAAGAATGTTTCAGCATATTTGAATACGCTATAGATTGCAACTTCCCTTATCTGAGAGGGACCCGACAATCTTTTATATTATTCTGAATTCTGAACAAAGAATTCCCAGCGGGGTGGGGAAATAGTCATTATTATGATTGATTCGACTATTCGCCTCACAAATCAATTACGAAGAAAACAGAATTCTAAATAGTTCAGAATTCAGAATTTATATCATTTATATGGAAATCGAGCGAAAATACCTAGTGCGATATCTTCCAGATAATTTGGATCAGTATGAGCACTTCGAGATAGAACAAGCATATCTATGCACATCCCCCACTTTGCGCATCCGCAAGATAGGAGATGCTTATATATTAACAGTCAAGGAAAAACTACGCATCGACTCTTCTGCCATCCATAACCGGGAGGAGGAATTCACCCTCAGCGAACAGACCTACCAGTATCTGTTAGCCAAATGCGACATCGGCAGGGTAGGGAAGACCCGCTACCGCATCAACCTCCGCAAACAAATGGGCGATGGAGCATACGAAGGGTTATTTGCCGAACTAGATATTTTCCACGGTCGCCACAAGGGTCTCTTGTTGGTCGAGGTAGAATTTCCTAACACTCAAATAGCCAATAGCTTTGTCCCTCCAGAATGGTTTGGTGAAGATGTTTCCTCCGACTATCACTATCGCAACAGCTATCTGGCATCCATGCCATGAAAAAAATTCCACATACATTCACTATCGTTTTCGCCCTAATCGTCCTGGCGGCAGTATGCACATGGTTTATCCCTGCTGGTGAATTTGTCCGCGAGACCATCACCCTCCAGAATGCCGATGGCAGCACCGCTACACGTGAAGTGGTACAGAACGACTCTTTCCATTTCGTAGAGAGGCAGCCTCAAACCTGGCAAATATTCTCATCACTCTTCAACGGTTTTGTGGATAAGGCCGACATCATCATATTTATCCTGATGGTGGGAGGTGCTTTCTGGATTCTCAACAACAGCCATGCTATCGATGTGGGGGTAATGGCTTTTTTGCGTAAGGTATTAAGACTGAACAAGTACAGATTCTTTCAGAAATTAGGTGTTGAGAATATTATCATTTCGTTGATAATGGTAATGTTCAGTCTCTTTGGTGCCGTTTTCGGCATGAGTGAAGAAACTATCGCTTTTGTCATCATCTTTGTGCCGTTGGCAATTTCAATGGGATACGACTCTATTGTAGGCGTATGCATGTGCTATATGGCAGCCCATATAGGTTTTGCCGGGGCCATGCTCAATCCGTTCACAATAGGCATTGCCCAAGGCATTGCCGAACTGCCCATTTTTTCCGGTCTCGAATACCGATTCTTTTGTTGGGTGATTCTTACCATTATAGGCATTGCCTTTGTGCTATGGTATGCCAACCGGATAAAACATCATCCTGAGAAATCACCCATGTACAAACTCGATGACTACTGGCGGCAACGTGCCCAGGAACAGACACTTTCTACTGTAGAATACCACTCTCCCACCGTTGCATGGGTTCTCTACGGCATTCTTTCTGCTGTTATGGTGATTTGTGCTGTCCTGATGCCTACCACCTCTGTCACAATCGGTGGGGGAGATGCCGAACTGGTTATTTTACCCTTATTGGCCTTTTTATTCATCGTTTCAGGCTTCTTTATGCTGCGCAAATCGGTGCATTTTTTCATTTTAGACATCCTCCTTTTCACTATCTGCTTCTTAGTGGTAGGTGTATTGGGTTATGGTTGGTATGTGAAGGAAATTTCTGCACTATTCCTTGCTATGGGCATTTGCAGCGGTATCGCCGACAAACAGAATGCCGACAATATTGCCAAACTATTTTTGGCTGGCTGCAAAGACATCCTCTCTGCCGCTTTGGTGGTAGGACTGGCCAGCGGTATTATTTTTATTTTGCGCGATGGAAAAGTGATAGATGCTATTCTTTATGGACTCACTCGTTCTTTGGCTGAGACTGGCGAGGTAGCCTCATTAGGGGTCATGTACATCTTCCAAACGTTGCTTAACCTCATTATGCCTAGCGGCTCTGCCAAGGCGGCCCTAACTATGCCTATTATGTCTCAATTTGCCGACCTTATCAGTGTCAGCCGCCAGACGACGGTGCTGGCATTCCAGTTCGGAGATGGTTTCACCAATATGATCACGCCCACCAGTGGAGTACTCATCGCCTGCATCGGTGTGGCCAAAATACCTTATGCAACTTGGGTCAAATGGTCTTGGAAATTCATTGTAGCCCTTATTCTAATAGGATTTCTCTTGATGCTGCCCACGTTGTTCTTCCATTTTCCCGGTTTCTAAACAATATCTGTCATGAAAAAAATATCATTTTTCTTCCTACTTGTTCTTTCGGTTTTCAACCTTTTGCAAGCACAGGATTCCACTTACGCCCGTCAAATCATCCGGCAACTGTCTTCCAACAAAATGTTCGGTCGAGGTGCCTGTTATCAAGGCGATTCCATTGCAGCTGCCTATCTTGCAGCTGAAATGAAACGCACTGGAGTTCTTCCACTTCAGGTAAACTATTATCA
>Ga0247608_10004640_pt1 | contig 15257 bp, 20 predicted proteins | sample 176DNAGHGlowgp2_FD_193490 | JGI IMG/M metagenome (GOLD analysis project Ga0247608, IMG submission 193490) | Sheep rumen microbial communities from Palmerston North, Manawatu-Wanganui, New Zealand - 1766 DNA GHGlow gp2 | ecosystem: Host-associated > Mammals > Digestive system > Stomach > Rumen ...
CATATTGTGCTTAAATCTTTTGGTCATACCTATAACATTATCTAGTACACCATTTATAGTATAATCTCCAGCACTAGCAATATCATTTTTACCGCACCATATAATGCAAATGTGTTCATCACTATTATTAAATAAATTCCACACTTTTGAATAAGGTGCTACATCAACAGCCGTACCACTAGAGTTTCTTGTAAATGTTCTAGCACCACCTATTAAAGAATTTAACTTACCAGGTACGCCATTTAACACACAATCTAATTTAGCGGTTGACGCAAAATTACCAAAATTCTTAAAATCAAATCTGCTACCGTGTGAACAAGTTATACCCTCAATAGTTACATCACTAACATCAGCAGGTATACTATTTCCATTTAATTTTACATAAACGTCATTAGTACCAAATCTGAAAGCAACTTCACCACTGGTCTGACTACCAACACCATAGTTATTAACAACAAAATCACTAGGTAATTCATTTTCAAGAATTGTCGGATAAGGGTCACCAGCACTACCACCCTCTGTCATACTATCACCCCAGCAATCTATTGTTTTAATATCAAGTACAGGTGAGTTAACTATTTCTTCAAGGTGTTCAACCCTACTCTTTAACGTATAATAAGGGTCGTGATAATATATAAAATTATTTACGTTTGTAGGGTGTTCATTCAATGTGATACACAGATGAACATTACCTTGAATATTAGTTAAGTTCCAACACACTCTAAAGTATTTGGTATCACTACCCTCAACTAAAACAGAATTAGCAAAGTCTTTATAACCGTCTGAACTTAAATTATGAAATTCATCATAGAAACAGATTTTAATAAAGTTTACAGTATTCTGATTTTGGAAAACATCGTTATTGAGTTTAACATAATAAATGGTGTCATTTTGTGAACAAGGCATAAAGTCAGAAACAACCCTTGTTGCGTCAGTGTCCAACCCACCACTGTTATTTAATTTTTTACCCTCAGTAACGTTTGCAATATTGAATAAGTTTTCAGAATATACTATACCTAATTCTTCATTAACATTTTCGCTAAATTCGTCAAACCCATTCATTCTTTCAGATAATTCATTGTACTGACCACGTACAGCATCACCAGCACTAGGGTATGTAATACCATTTCCACCAACACGAATGTCAAGTAACTCTGCGTCACCGCTTGTACTACCATCTGGTAGACTAGCAAATTCGTCCATTCGCCCTTCAAGAACGCTCAACCTAACATTTTGTGTAGTAACAACATTATTTATTTCTGTTTTATAGGCATTAAAGTAGGGTAGTAATAATTCGTCAAGTGTACCGTCATAAGCCATTGTATCCAATTTATTGTTAATTTCTTGCTGAACATCAAGTGTACTAAAATAATCGTTAACATAATTTTGTAATTCAATGTAGGCTGTATGCAATCCATTAACGTCACCATTTAATGTTTCAACATCTTCCATAGTTTTGTTTAAGTAATCAACAACCTTACAAAGAAGTTCATAATAACTTAAACTATCATCATACACTAACGGAAGTACCTTTTGACACCAGTATCTAAAAGGTTTAAGTGTATTATAAGTACCCAAACTAGGTGTAAAATCAGCAGGGTCTTTAGGTGTAATACTCATAATTATATCTCCTTTCGTATTTGCAAATACTATTTACCACAAGTTCAAGAAACAATCACTAAATTCATCAATGATTAACATATCAATATTAAGGAATGTTTCACGAAACTCTTGTAACATTTTACTGTACGTACCGCTACCTTGTTTTCCGTATACTCTTTCTGTATATGTTTCTGTATCTGCGTTTGTTCCACTACTTGTTTCTGAGTCATTGTATGTTCCAGTTGTTGCGTCTGTTCTGTTTACATCTGTAGCATTAGTTAAGTAACTTTGATTTTGTAAATTAGTAACACCGCCTTGAGGGGTATCACTATACAATTCAAGACTATGACTATTCAGTGAACCACCAGTAGTTCCGCTACCTGTTCTTGTACCACTAGTAGTACCGTTGTTATTCTTAGTATGTGTAGTATTGATATCCAAGTCGTACAAAGGGTTAAACTCTAATACCGTACTAGCATACAACTGATTGTAATAAGGCATAATCTCTTCAAGTTTTCTATTTATCCACATTTTCCACAAGCCAACAGTTTCCGCTCCTATCTCTCTTGTGTAATAATGTTTCAAAATCTTTTTACACAGTATGGGTTTATAAGTTTCATCAAAGAAAGCACAATTAGTTGTAAAGATTTTATTCCAACTATTGTTCAAAATAGTATCGACATTGTTTGCACCCTTGCTCTCATCTAACCCAGCGTCGTGTTCACAAATATATCTTACCTCTGTCGTGTACTTACTCATTACCTTCACCCCCTACTGTATCTAGTCCGCGTAATTCGTCATCACGTGACTCAAAAATTTCTTGGAAATCTTCTCTGTAGTTAACTTCAATATTAGTACCAAACATTTTGTTAATCTGGTTAACAGCCTCGCGCCTCATTTGAAGTCTACTATATCTACTTGCAATAGTTCCACCTTGGTTTCTTGTTACTTCATCTGTAATCATTCTTTCTTTCTTCTGATAGTTAACATTACTGATACCTAAATAAGTTAAAGCCTCGTTCCAAATCTGTGTCTTTAATGTGTATAACTTATCACTAACATACGGTGCATTTGTATTTAATACTTTTAACCCTTTTACGTCTAAATTCTTATCACCAAAAATTACTGGACTATCACCGTCATATTCTTTATATAAGTTAAGCATTGTTAATCTCTGTTTTTCATCACTTTGAATAAGAACTGGTGTCTTTTGCGCTCTAACATTTACATCAATAATTCTATCTAACTGGTATAACCTATTTGCGTAAAGTTTCATTTGCATTACACTGTTAGTTCTTAAGTAATTGTTGTAAATAATAACACTGTCTGCGTCTGTTAATTGTTTCTGATAGTTGTTGTAACTACTGTATGCTCTTCTTCTAACTGGATAACCATATACATTCAATCTACCTTGTGTAGCAACGTCTAAACATAAGTCACCTATTGTTTCGTCACGGAAATATACTACAACACCCTTATCAAATAAATGTAATTCAAGATATCTAGGGTCAATAGTTTCTGGTAAGTTTCTCCATTCAAACATACTAACCGCTAACTCGGTAAGACGTTCAAGGTACATCATATAAGTTTGATTATTCTTCAATAAACTTTCATCAAAATTTGTAAACTTTCTACCCACGTTGTTCACCACCTTTCATTATGTAGGGTTGTTACTCAAACTATAGTTACCAACTTCACCAATGTTTTTCCAAAATGTAATACCGTTATCATATATACTACAAATCTTCTTAGCGTCATCACAAGGTAATCCATTGATACCCTTTAGACAACACCCAACGGTTTTAACATAATTCCAATGCGGTCTACTATGGGTGTTAGGTACTTTAAGTCTGTTTGTCTTATAACCGTATGCCGAAAAGTATTCGTCAATTATTCTAGCAAAGTCGCCTCTTACAGTTAATTGCTGGAACGTATAACCAACTCTACCCATACCAGCACTAAGGCTTTCTGTTTGTGTCTGACCGTGTACTTGTGGTGGTGTGTTCTTTAAGTCATATACTTTAGCAACTGTACTAGCAACTTTCATACCAGTGCTTAACAAACCAGCCGCGCCAGCAACAGCACCAGCACCACCAGTAAAAGGTGTAGTAGCAAGTGCCGCAATAGAACCAACAGCACTACCAACGATACCAGTTACAGTTGAATTTTTATTCTGTGCTAACCACTGTTGATATGCGTCACCAATCCAAGGACACTGAGGGAAGTTTGATATAGCAATACCACTGTCATAATCTTTTGTTTTTCTTCTGTATGAGGTGGGATAACAAAGTGTCTGAGGCATAGGAATATAAGAACCTTTAATTTCAAATGTACCAGCGTCCTCAGATGAACCCCATTGTTCCCATTTGTACTCAGCAATTTCACCACCGTTATTACTAACAAGTAACATATTGTATGGATAAGTAAATAGTTTTCTGTTCTTAGGTGTGTATCCGTCTATTGTGCTGTGATTATATGGAAATGAAACTGTACGTGTTGCTGGTTGTGTTACTGTAGCGTCGCCCATAAATGTTGGATACTGAAAGATTTGCCTTATAGCGTCCTCACGTCCAGCACTAACATAATCTCTGATATAACCATTGATTGCTGTAGGGTCTGAAACTGGAATACCACCAGTAATACCAAGTGCTGTATAAACATTGTTACGCGTTGTACCAACAACTGGCTGTCCGTCAGCACTTAAACTACGTAGCATACCAATATACATTGAACTCATATCAAAATGGTAATTATTGTTAATAACATATTCGCCAAGTTCTAGATTTTCTGGTACGCAATTCTCAAACATAGTGTCGTGTACAGAGTGTTCTCTATCAATCCAACACTGTTCCAATTCATAATTAAATGCCCAAGTCTGCATAGGGTCTAACTGGAACTCAATCTGAGTAGTTTCGTTGTTAATGTATTCAACACTTTTAATGAAAGCATAGAACCATTTGTTACCAAACGCTGTGTTCTGAAACATCATATAATTGCAATCATATAAGTTCTCAGCCTTGATACCAACTCTAGCGTAACCACGTTTAACTCTTTGGTAGGAATAGTTTGTTAAGTTATATTTTACGTATTCAAGAAATGCTGTTGTCTGTGCGTTGATATTTGCAAACCATACTGTGTGGTCATAACTTTCGTCTAACGGCACGTTATGTAATATCTTTATATTTGTTTGCGGTTCAATAAACATTGTGTACTCTCCTTTCGTAAAACAAACGGCGGTAGGTCTTGCACCTTATTTTTTATCCTATCTCTTTAATAGATTTCCGTACCTCAAGAGCAATCTAACCGTTAAATTCTTAATAGGTAGTAAGAGTGATACTAGGGTGTAGGCTCAGCAAAAGTAATGGTATCACCAACTTCACTAGCAGGAGTAAGAGCCGTTCCACCAACATAGGTTACACCGTCGATAACCATTTCAAGGGTAACTGTCTGTTCACTATCAGTAAAGATAACAGCACCAAATCTCTGAATAGCAACACCAGCACTGGTAGCCGCCTCGGTCTGAATAAAGTTAGCATTACTGTTAGCAAGAGAGGTAGGCTCTGCAACATCAAGGGTGAATACTGTGGTATCACCGTGAACATCTTTACCAGCAACCGTAACGGTAACACTTGCGGGAGGTGTAATGGTAGCGTCGGACGTAACAAATGCAACACAGTTCGAGAACGGAGAGTAGGAAATTGTTTTCCAAACGTGATAGAAGTAGTTCCAATATAAACCACTTGCTACGTACTTCTCAGTGAACTTATTCATATTGTCATAAACCTGAAACCAGTTTTCGTCAAGAATAACAGCCTTAATGTCAGTCATAAGTGCTAACTCGTCTGCGGTAACTTCTTCAAGACCGTCACTGTTTGCTCTGATAATATCGAAACGTTCGTTGTCAAAGGTGTTCCAATCATCAATGAGGAATAATCTACCCATAAAGTCTGCCTTGTCCATGTTGAAAGCACTAGCAAGAACTTCAACATCAAACTGAGCGTTGAATAAACTATCCATAAAGATAACCTGTCGTTCTTTAGGAGTGTTAGTCTTTACACCAACTTCGTTGTACTCATTAGACATAAACTGTAACTTATTAGAGATACCTCTAAACTGTACAGCACTGTCCTTTAAGTCAGTACCGTCACCAACAGAAATAGGTTTCAACTTACCGTGAGAAATACCCTTGATAAGAAGATACTTGAAGAGTAAAAACTCGTCGTACTCTGCTGCGGTGTAAACACTATCAGTAATTTTAGCAATAAGGTTCTGCACACCTTCCATAGAAAGGAAAGCCATTCTTAAGTCCTCGTCCTGAATGGTTACAGGGTACATTACTCTCCAGTTCATAGTGTGGAAAGCGGAACGTACGTCGGGCATAGTTCTTTTGAACTCACGTGCCTCACCTTTTTCGGGAGTATAGTCAACAGCCTTAGCAATATTAACAAAAATCTCTTCAACACTTTCACCAAATTCAATGTAACCTTTCTTGAGTACATTGTAAGGGTTGTTAAAGGTAGCACTGTTTACAACAACGAGTGCAATTCTGTTTACTAAAGCGTTGATAAACTGGTTAGCAAAAGCGGGTGTACCACAAATAATCTCACCAACTTTAGGAATATCAGTAGCGGTGGTTACAACTGGTACAGAACTCTGGTAATCATAAGACGCGTTCTGTCTGATTACATTTAAGATATCCAAGGTAGACGCATTAAGCGTACTCTGTGCAATTCTTTTAGGCATTTTAGTTATCTCCTTTCATACCAAATAAATCATCATAAGTTAACATTTTTCTAGGTTCTGGTTCGGGTGTTGGTTCGGGTGTTGGGTCGGGGTTGTCTTTACCAAAAAATCTGTCTGTGTACTTCTTTTTCCACGCTGCGTCATTTTCTTCGTACTTGGTTTTCCAATCTACACCGTCACCCTTTACCTTTGTTTCGTAATCAGTAATAGTATCTGTTACGTTCTCAACAAAAGCAATCTGTTCGTCGGTTAAATCTTCACCAACCAAAGTACGATAGTCATTAAGTAGTTCGTCCTTAGTTTTTACAGCCATTTTGTTCTCCTTTCTCTGTTGATTTTCTTGTTTGATAGGTAGCGGATAAATAAATATATTTCTTCTATATTATTATATCATAACCTATTGACTTTTGTCAAGAAAAATGTTAAAATATTTTATATAAGAAAGGAGATTTTTGTTATGAGTGATTACTATGACGGTACTAAACTTTTGTCACTCCTAGATATCAATGGACGTAAACCAGAAGTATATATGAGTACGTCAAATAGGTCTGCTGGTAAGACAACATACTTTAACAAACTTGTTGTCAATAAATTTCTTAAAGGTGAAGGAAAATTTGCACTACTTTATAGGTTTAACTATGAACTAGATGAAGTTGCCGATAAATTCTTTAAGGATATAGAAAGTTTGTTCTTTAATGGTATGGACTTTACTAGTCAAAGACGTTCAAAAGGTATCTATCACGATTTGTATTTGAATGGTAAACATTGTGGTTATGCTTTGGCTATCAATAATGCAGACCAAATTAAAAAGTTAAGTCATTTGTTTAGTGACGTTGAACGTATGTTGTTTGATGAATTTCAAAGTGAAACTAATCACTATTGTAATGATGAAGTAAAGAAGTTTATTAGTATACACACAAGTATAGCAAGAGGACAAGGTAAACAAGTACGGTATGTACCAGTTTATATGATAAGTAACCCAGTTACTACGCTTAACCCTTATTATACTAGTATGAATATAAGCGGTAGATTGACAGACCAAACAAAGTTTCTAAAAGGTGACGGGTTTGTTCTTGAACAAGGATATGTTGAAAGCGTTGGTCTTGCTCAGAAAGAAAGTGGTTTCAATCGTGCCTTTGCTAGTGACAAGTATGTTACTTACAGTTCGGAAAGTGTGTACTTAAACGATAGTAAATCATTTATTGACCGCCCAGTAGGTAAAGCAAAATATATTTGTACACTAAAGTACAATGGTATTGAATACGGTTTGAAAGAATATGCTGACGCTGGTTTTATCTACTGTGATGATAAGGCTGACACCACATTTAATATTAAAATTACAACCACAACAGATGACCACGATATCAACTATGTAATGTTAAAAAGAAATGACTTTATTATTGCAAACTTACGTTACTTGTTTGAACGAGGTTGCTTTAGATTTAAGGACTTACGTTGTAAAGAGGCTGTGTTATCTGCTTTATCTTATTAAGGTATCTGCTTTTGTTAATCATAATGTTACGTAGTGGATATGCACACTTGGAATATAGTGCCACTAGTAATCTCGTATACGCTGTACGCTTTATGATTGCAAGAGTTTTAGATATATTTAGAGGTAGGAAAGTTCCCAATATGTGGGATACCAACCTACCTCTTTTAGTTTAGTCTTTATCCATTTTGTCTATCAATCTGTTTAGTGCTACTGTGTTGTTATTGATTGCGTCTGTTGTTGATTTGTTATCCTCTCGATAGGCTTTGAACATAATAACAATTACGTATACTAGTGCAATAACACAAGCAATAGGAAACATACCCTTGTTAATTAAATCCATTACCTGCCCCCAAAAGTCCATGGTGTACCCTCCTTTCATTCATATTTAATGTACGCATCGGAGTAACCTTGTTCCTTTAACTTGGCTAAGAGTTTGTCTGCGTTGTCTTTATTCTTAAAAGCACCAACTTGTACCTTATAATATTTATCGGTTACAACTGGTGGTACATTACTTGGAGAAAGTTCTTGATTAACAGCGGTAACAAGTGATTGCATTTTATCTACCAGCCATTGACCAGGACACTCAACACTAGCGAACCACCTATGTAGTGTAATTAAGAACTCATTGTCTTTAACTTTATATGCTAGTGCTGTGGTTTTATCTGGTATCCACACAACCTTGTTTCTGTTGTACCTTTTACAGATATCAACTATTAACAAGAACAACTGTGTGTATACTTTATCATTAAATGCGTAAGGGTTTGTTGGGTCACTGGCACATTCAAAAGTGATTGCTTGGTAGTCATTATCTCTACTTGAACTAGTCCACGCTCTGTTACATTCTTCTACGTTTAGTAGTATCTCACCACTTTTACCTATGATATAGTTGGCTGACGCAATATGGTTACTAGTAAACTTTGCAGATTTTGCTACGTCTATTGCGTTATGTTGACCAACAATACAGTGAGGTGTTAACCTAGTTATTCTCTGGTTTGCGTTTCTAGGGTTAAAATTAGGTGATAAATAAACTTCATTGATTAAAGAACTTCTTGGTACGTTATTCATTTATTCTTCCTCGCTTTCCTGCTTTTAATAATCGGGATAAAATGTTTTCTTGCCACATTTTTTACATACATACATAATCCTTGCTCCAACATATTTAAAGCCGTCTAATGTACTGTCCATTCTTACCCACTCGTGCAAACAAAATGTTCTTTTGAATATACTTCTCATTCTTTTTTTCTCACTTTCCTTCCTCTTAAATCCAAACCTTGCCAAATATATCAACCCAATCAAAATGGTGTCAAAAATACTTAACCCTAAAACAACCGCTAATGTTATCAATGCAATTTTAAGTATCATAATATTCTCCTTTACTGATTTTCTAATGCTTGTATTCTTTGCTCGTGGTTTGCAACTTGCTGTTCCAAAGCACCAACACGTGTAAACAAATCATTGAGTGCTTGAGTGTGCGCTGATATACTACTCTGCATATTGTTAATTAGTACACGGTTCTCACTTGTTGTTGCACTAACACCAGCAACTACACCTTGTAACGCTGATAACCCAAGAGAAGTAGCACTAATGTTATCTCTGTTTGTATCAATATCTTCACGGTCTTTGTTTAATTTTTGGTCTATTGTGTATCTAAAGTATGCCATAATAAATCACCTCATTTCATATGGTGTTTCAACAAGAAGTACACCACCTTTTATTCTTTTAGGTCTTAATTTTCCTGGTACTTTTAGTCCAACTTTGAAGTCACACATTGTACGTTTAATTGGTTTCTTATTTTCATCAAATAAAAACTCTAGTTCTTCATCTGTCCACTCTTTGTGTTGGTCTGTTATCGGTGAAACATAACCACTAATATCGGCTGTACCATACATAGATTTCTCGAACAAGTCTTTACACTTTTGAGGCATACCAGCACACTTAATATTGTAGTATGGTTTTACAACTTCACCAGCAAAAGAACCGTCATCTTTCTGTTCCAAATCTTCTTCAACAACGTGTTCAATGTATGTCTTTTGTCTTGTAAAAGTAGCACAATCCCATTTGCTCTCTAGTTTCCAGCAACAGAAATCTCTACTGTCAATCTTTATACCAACTATTTGTTCTGGTTTAAGGTTACAGTGTATACTATCTGTGTCAGCATATATAAAACCAGCCTTGTCAACACCATAGTAATTCTTCTGTGCCGCACGTATTGTAAAGTTCCTTGCATAACTAGTTATTGCTGAACCAACTGGTATATAACCAGGCTCTTTGTTGTTTTCTTGTACTGGTACAAAGCCTAAAGAGCCGTCGTCTTTTACGTACGCTATCTTAAATGAAGAGTCTGTACTACTAGCCATTTTACCGTACAAATTATTTAAGAACAACTTGGCTAACTCTCGTAACGCACCCTTGCTTTCCATTTTAATCTTCTTATACTTATCAATGTACTTATCAAAGATACCTACTTGAGCATAAAACCAGCAACCGTCTAGTATTTCAAAGTCTGTACAATAGTAATGCTCTTTGAATAACTGATAGTCTGTCATTGTCATTGTAAGTTCTACTCTAGTGTCGTGTATGTGTCCGTCTTTGTCTGTGTAATGTGTGTAATACTTTCCGTCTGTAGGGTCGTACACGTCTGAGGTTTCAAGTGCTTCAGTTCCGTCGTACAATAGTGAACTCTTTATCTGTATAAACGGTAACATATTTTCTTTAATATAAAAGCGTGTCTTAATTCGTACAAAGTAATACTTATTATCTGCTATTGCCTCGTCTGGTATGTAGTTACCCTTCCAAAATGTTGGTAAACCAATGGGGTACTTATTACCACTTTCACTTGACATCATTGACGGGTACAAAGAGTTAACGTCTGCTGTTACACCAGCACCATATTCTTTGTTCTCTTTACCTTTAACAAGATAGCACCAACCACCTCTGTATGAACGTCTTAACCATTCACCTACGTTTTTGTATCTGTGTTGTGTTTCATTTAGTTGTAAGTTGTACACGTTGGGAAACATATTATCGAACCCATAAGTGGGTGTACCATATTCGTTTTCAACTATCTTCTTATACTCTGCAAGACAGCACGAACCTATTGTTAATTTCTTGTGTCCCTCTGTGAACATTATTTCTAGTGCCTCTTTGACAACTAGAACGTCATTTGCTATGTATTCTTTTTCTTTGTCTGTGATAGGACAACCAGCATACCTTACACCCTCATATTCCATATCAAGTTTCTTGTGTTTAGTACCAAATGATTGTCCTATCCGTCTAACACTGAACGGTAACAGTTTCAAACTATCTCTTATTATAATGTAATGACCGTGTACTTTAATTGTAATACTGTACCACATTCCTTTGTCAGAAACAGCGAACTTAAATGTGTTGTTCTTCATATCTTTTTCGTGTAACCACTCAACATCAAATTGTTCTGAACTCTTGTGTACTAATGCTTGTTCGTAGTTTAACTCTGTCATTAAATACGATATCCAAAATGCTCCGTCAAACTTTAGATTGTGATAGTAAACAACTAAGTTACAATTTTGATTTACAAAGTAATCATACTGGTCTGCAATAGAGTGAAAGATTTGTACGTCCTCTGTGAACATTTCAACTGACGCACTTGCCCACACCTCTGTATGTGTTTGGTTTTTATATACTGTTGTTTCAAAATCTCCCACAAAATATCGAAACTGTCGTACGTTCATACTGGCTCTTCCCAATCTTCTTCTTGTTCAAAAGCGTCTGTCATTTGTTTGTAGTATTCAAACTTGTCTTGTACTTCTTCCTTGTACAGTTCTCCTTGGTCTGGTAAGTAGTTTAGCATTGTACTAATGTAACGTTCTGCCTCACCTGTCTTGTACACAACTTCCCACGTAAGTATGTTACCGTCTGCTGTACCACGTTGTAACATTTCTGCTACATTATCTTTACCATTCTGTGCTATCATATCATTCAACCAGTTGTTCAAGAAATTGTATGCGTCACCGTTACTGAATTGTCCTAACGCACCTCTCCAACTGTTTATGATTACATCTGAATAGAAGTTCGGTTGTTCGTTCACTGTTGGTAACATATCTTGTACAACCTCACCAGTTTCCATATCTGTTATTTTTGACGTTGTTTGTTTTGCCTTTGAACTCTGTGTTGCTTTAGGTTGTCTTATCTTTGGTATCTTAGGTATACTTGGTTGCTTTATTCCAGAACTAACACGCTTTGTTTTCTGTGTACCCTTTTGTTGTTTCTGTTTCTTAGGTTTCTGTGATTTGATTTGCTTTGGTATCGGTGTAGGTTTCCGTTGCTTTGGCATATAATCACCACCTAACATATAAAATGAGGGGTACTTATAAGGTGTACCCCTCTTACTACCTTTAGAAGTGTATTACTTCTTGGACTTGTTGGACTTCAGGCTATCAACATCAAGTGTACAGTTGATATAGGGTCTACCTGCTTTAGTTGTACCACTTGTTTTGATAATTGTGAACTCTTTTCCGTGCATAATGTTTTCGATATCTTTGAGTGAGCGTTTGAATGTCTGTGACTGGCAACTGTATACTTCATTGTCTGGTGTAATGATAGACAATACTTCGACTTCCTCTTTACCGTCTTTCTTGTCAATGAACTCGATAGTTCCGTACACTTTAATCTTAGTTCCGTCTGCTACGTCTTTCATAGATTTGATAGAAGGTGCTACCGTCATAAGGTACTGCTGTACTTCGTCAAAATCTCTACTCATATTTTTAATATCAATCATCTCTTTGTTCTCCTTTTCTGTTGTCTGTTGTACTGTTGACTACTTGAGTCAATGGTTTGATTTTGGTACAAGGTTTTACTCTTCGTCGTTGGTCTGTGCTACGGTTCTAGGCGGTAAGACGGTTGCTCTTTCCATAAATTCTTGCTCGGTCATACCGTACAGCGTTTCGATAACTTCGGTGTCAACAATGTGTACCGCTTTTAAGTTCTCGTCTGCCTCTACGATAGGTGCAACAGCCTTAAGCAACGCTTTGTTGTCTTTGTAGGTACGAGGTACGGTCACGAGTTTGTTCTCTGCCTCTCCAGTGGTGATGTTCAAACAAAGTACGTTTGCTTTGGTGGTTAATAAGGTACGTGTTACCATAGGTTTTCTTGCCATAGTTTTGTTCTCCTTTCTTGGCATTGGTTTGTTTGTTGTACGGTACGTTATTGTACCGCTTGGACGAACAAGACTTGAACTTGTATCTACGCTAATGTGGGAACTGATAAGCCAGTATGCGGTGCGTCATTCTACCGTTGAACTATCGTCCGTTGTTCGGGTACACGGTTGGGAGTTGTGTACCCAAACGCAAGTGAGGTTTTATGGAAACATTGTCCGTTTACAATTATAAGTATAGCATATCTAGGTAAAACTGTCAACCTCTAATTCAAAAGTTATTTATTTAACAAGCGTGTTAATTATTTAACAAGGTACTACATTGATACTATGAATAGTGACACTATAGAGAGTGGAAAGATGAAAGAACCTTTGTTCATTCTTAGTACCAATAAGTTGTCTGTAGTTTTGAACTCTTTAACGTTCTTAATGGTACGTATTTCCTTGTCTGTAAAGGTGATTATGATAGTCATTTTACGTCCTCCATTTCAAATAATCTGTCGTCGATAATGATACTGATTAGGTGTTCAACATCGTACTTGTATGTGTGTTCGTAGTCTGTAATAGGGTCGATACAAGTGACGTACAAGGTGTGCCCAAATGCTGATATCATAATGTCTGTTACTAAGTCGTGGTGTGACGCTGTGTATTTGTCACTTACGTCTGTGTAGTATACGTCAACATGATGTAGTGCTGATTTGTTTACTGTCTTTTCCATAGTTTATACCTCGCTTTCTTTCCAAAGTTGTACTGTTTCAAAGTCTACTACTTCTACGTATGTTTGTATCCAAGCACCCTCATAGATGTAACCAGTTAGTACGTTACCGTGTGTTACTGTTCCGTGTTTGTTAACACATATAATTGTGTTGATTTTAATAGGGTTTTCTAATCTCATAACGTTGGTAAAGTATACACGTCGGTTGTTGTAAATTATGTACGGAATGTTTGTTTCATAGTGTACTTTTCTTTTACGTCCGTACTTGATGTATGTTTTACCAGCGGCTACACATTTATTGTTCATAGTTATACCTCCTCGTTGTGCCAAATGTTATCAGGTAACTCACTCCACTCTTTACTTACTAAACGTTCCACTTTCATCATAAGTTTTAGAATAGTTATTGGTGTTTTTATGTTACTAGTTGGACTAGATAAGCGTATTATTGTGTTATTTCTATCGTCCACATTTTCCTTGTATAAATCCCACCTCATAACATCTTGCTTATACATATACGTGCCGTATAAATTGTACTCTGTTTTGTTGTAAGTGAATGTGAATTTTCCAGTAGTCTTATCTTGCTTTTCATTGATACCCCATTTATACAAGTCTATCTGTCTTTCGTAATCTGTCTTTTTCATAGTGTTCACCTCACTTTTCTAATACATATTCGTTGCTATGCGTATGATAGTAAATATGTGTTTCGGTTTCAAATGCACAACTAAAGTAGTTACAATTCTTTCCAGTAATGTGGTAGTTATAACCGTCACGTTCTACCATTTCACGTTTGATTGATAACTCAGCCTCACGTTTTGCTGTTGAACACTTTGTATAAACGTCGTTCAAATCGTGTCCAGCATAACGTTTACTTGCCCATAAATAGTAGTCGTACTTCTTAGTTCCTTTTTTCAGTGTCGTCATAATGTTTACCTCACTTCCTTATTGTGGCACTATTGCCGATTGTGGGGTGCGAGAGTCGGACTCGCACTGTGTCACCGTGACCCCACTATTTGACTTATTCCTCGTCATTGATTGCAACCGTTCTAGGTGGTAAGATTTCGGCAAGTTCCATAAACTTGATTTCGTCCATTCCGAAAAGTACCTCTTCAGTTTCAATGCTTTCAATGTTTACTAACTTAATGAAGTCAGTTTCATACGCCTTTTTCAGCACTTTTAAAAGTTCCTCTTTTGTATCATACGTTCCGTTGATACGATAGTCACGGATTGCGACCTCAGCGGTGGATACGTTAACCGTCATAACGTCAGCCTTTGTAAAGTTAATAGTTCTCGTTACCATTCTACGTCTTGCCATAATAGCCTCGCTTTCTAGTACGTCAGGTGTACCATTCCTTGTTTGGTTGTTTGTTTTTTTTCTTTGTTGTACTTATTATACCATATTGTGTTGTACTTGTCAACCCCTTTTTGGTATTTTCTATAAGATTTTGAAAGTCCGTTTTCGTTTTGGTCGATACATCAAATCAACTTTCTTTATCTTATGTACTTATTATACCATATTGTGTTGTACTTGTCAACCCCTTTTTTGGTATTTTCTTTATAAGTATTTTTAAGGTACA
>Ga0247608_10004641_pt1 | contig 15253 bp, 29 predicted proteins | sample 176DNAGHGlowgp2_FD_193490 | JGI IMG/M metagenome (GOLD analysis project Ga0247608, IMG submission 193490) | Sheep rumen microbial communities from Palmerston North, Manawatu-Wanganui, New Zealand - 1766 DNA GHGlow gp2 | ecosystem: Host-associated > Mammals > Digestive system > Stomach > Rumen ...
CATCCCCCCGCGGTTCACTCACTAGCGATGGGGCGGGTATGTATCGGTCAAACCAAGTCGTTATAAACTCCGCGTATCCTTCTATCTTGCTTCTGGCCTCGTCTGTTTCAAGCCTTGCCAGACATTCTTCCTTTGTTGCCCTGATAAATATCTCCCGCGCTCCCAGCTCTTTGATGAGCCTCTCGCGTTCTGAACTAAGTGGATATCCTCCGACGATGTATGCGTTCTGCCACTTGCCGAGCCTGTATCTGACTGCATCCATTAGTGTGTCTCTTACTCTGAAAACCACAGCGCGTAGTCTGTTCGGTTTTACGTAACGATCGCAACCGCTCACGGCCTGCCAGATGTCGTCGATGTCTATGATAAGATCGCCTTCGTTCTTGCTCTCATTGACCCAGCTCGTCTTCCCTGAGAGCGGTGCTCCGTAAACGAGGAAGACTTCGCGTCTTGAATAACCCAGCTTGTTGTGAATGTAGTTGTGGCATCTGTGATGCACCAGCTCCACGTTCTCTGGATTCAGGCTGATGCTGAAATCGTTCACGTTTTCCTCTGTTAAATGTATCTTGTGGTGACCTATTATGTCGTATGCTCTCGTGATCGGCTTCTCGCAATACTGACAGATGATATCGCCGTTCTCATTCACTCTCTCGAGCTTTATCTGTTCGAGAAGTCTTCGCCATTCTTTTGATTGATAAAATGTTGATAGCTCGTACATTGTTAACCCTTCAGATATTTGCTCGAGCAGTATCCGATGACCGCCTTCCCGTTTATTGTTCCGCTGACCTTGTACCAGTCCGTGTCGCTCTTGTCCACAATCTTTACTCGTGCGCCGTTCTTAAACGCTCCGATGATCTTGCTGTTCTTTGTTGGCTCTTTTCTCAGATTGAGTCCGCTCTTTGCCGTGACTGTCATGTATTTAACGACCGCGACTGATGATGCAGGCGTTACGCTGGCAGAGTTCGAAGCCTTCATGATTTCGTTGACTTTCGCTTGCACCTCTTCGTAACTGTAGCCCGCATTCTTCAGTCTCGTTTTTCTTTCGTCTCCGCTGCCCCATTTCCCTGCGATGACTTCCTTCGCAAGAGTCAGCGTGTCTTTTCCTGCGGTTAAACTGTCGTAGATTGTATCCGAGAACTCCTCGTTATACTTCGGGCGCACTATCATGTAAATGTTTGACGTGCTCCTCTGTCTTCTCATCACTTCCCCGCCGTTGTTGTTGCTTGTGACTGATGTGTTGCCCTCGATGGTGATGTATGTCCCATCGTTGTTCTGGTATTCTATCAGTCCTATATGATCAGCGACTCCGTCCTTATTCCAGTCAAACAGCACGATGTCGCCTTTTCTTCCTTCTGTCTTTGAAATCGTGAGATTGTTCTTCTTTGCCCATCCTGCAACCGTCGGGCAGTAGGCCGTCTTCTGTCCGTCGTAGAATAAATCCGACGCTTCGCATTCCTTGAACACATACCAAACGAAAACGCAGCACCAAGGATAAGCCGAACCGCTGACAACTCGGTTATAATAAACCGTGTTGAATATTACCTTGTTGCTTCCTGCTGGTACTTCCTTGACTCCGATGTATTCTCTAGCCTTGCTGATGATCTTTTCTGCTGTCATCTTCCTTCTCCTCTACCATTCGCCCTGCTCGACTCTCTTCTCTGTCAGATCGAGCTGTCTCTTCTTCAGGTCGACGCTGGTCTTGTCGTCGTTCCGCCAGTCCTCATCGATGTTTTTCAGGAGCAGATGAATTGCTCCCGTGTCTGGCTGTGCGTATCGTTCGTAGGTCTCCTGCGTAACTGCGATGACTTTTCCGCCCTCGATCTTCTTCGTCGTCTTCACTTCCTTGTATGTGTAGCCCTGTGCCTTCTTCTTGAGTGTTTCTTTGAGCTCGACTTTCAGATTTCCTATGCCTTCGACTAAAGCCTCGGCCAGTTCTGGGTGCTTGTTCTTGTATCTCTGGAACGTGCTTTGATTGATTCCCAGCTTGCTTGCGATCTGTCCTTCGGTCATCGTGCAGATCCATTTGCTCACCTCATGAAGTCTGGGCTCGACGTGTGTTTCGTATTTCCCTTTTCTTCCCATACGTTTCCGCCTTTTTTAAGTTATGTGTTTTATGACTTTTATTTGCTCAAAATCTCAGCCTTTTTTCCTGTGAATTCTTCCCATCTTCTGATGATGTTGCTCGCGTATCGTTCGTCGTATTCCATTACGAATGCTTGTCTTCCGAGCTGTTCGCACGCGATGATCGTCGTTCCTGAGCCTCCGAATAAGTCCATTACTTTTTCTGCTCTTTTACTGCTATTTTTTATCAACCTTGCGAAGAGTGAGATCGGTTTCATCGTCGGATGTAGTTCGCTCTTTGTCGGTTTATCTTCATAGATGATTGTCGTGTATTCGTATATCTTCTGGATGTACTCGACCAGCTCTTCTTTTTTCATCTTTTCAAAGTTCGGCGTATCGTCGAGAATCGTGTCTTGTGTTCTGTCATTGATGAAATAATGAGCCGCGCCTTCCTTCCATCCGTAGAGACATGGTTCGTGTCGCCATTGATAGTCCTGACGTCCTAGTGTGAACGTGCTCTTTGCCCATACAAGCCATTGACGAATCTCTAGATTACTTCTGGCTGCTGCTTCTAAGAAGTTTTTACTTTCGGTGATCGCGTACCAGATGTAAAATACCCCCCCCGACTTTCAGAAACTCTTTCATGTTGTCAAATGCTGACGTCAGAAAAGTGATGAACCCTTCGTCTTCCTGCCATGAATCATTTATTATTTTTCCTGCTGTTCCTTCGTATCCAATGTTATATGGTGGATCAGTAACGCACAGATCCATCTCCGCTCCGTCCATGAGCTTCTCGACGTCTTCTCTCTTTGTACTGTCGCCGCACATCATGCGATGTTCTCCAAGCTGCCAGATCTGTCCTCGTTTCACAAACGGTTCTGATTCTTCATCCAGCTCGAACTCGTCATCTTCTTCGACCTCGATGTCATCCTCGAATTCTGTCATATCAAAGCCGAACTCGTTCATGTCTATCTCGTCGAACATTCCCAGCTCTGCCTCGAGCTTTTCCATGTCCCACGATGCGAACTCGCTGACCTTGTTGTCTGCCAGTCGGAACGCTTTTATCTGCTGTTCTGTGAGGTCGTCGGCTATAACACAGGGAACGGTTTCAAGTCCCAGCTTCTTCGCCGCTCTCAGCCTTGTATGTCCTGCGACGATGGTCTTTTTCTTGTCGATGATGATCGGAACTTTGAACCCAAACTCTCGGATGCTCGATGCCACGTAGTCGACCGCTTCGTCGTTGTTACGTGGGTTGTTGATGTACGGAATCAGCTCGTCCGTCTTAAACTCTGTTATTTTCATTCCCTTCATTTATCCTCTCTTGAGAATTCCTGTCGACACTCGGAGCTTGTCGATTGATTCCTTCATGTGCTTGACCATGCCATTTCCTCCGAGCGTTTCGTAGACTGTGTACATTTCATCGAAATTTTCGTAAACGTACGACGGGATGTCTCCTGAACTCATGTATTTTTCGTGATACTCGATGAGTTGAATTTTGAGAAGTGTCATGACGCCGTCCTTCATGGCTGCGTTCTTGTCTTCTCGTTCCTTCCTCAGCTTTTTGTTCTCGTCCATCAAATTTTTGACGATGCTCAGAAGGACTCCCGAAACGACCGATAAAACAATCGAAATGATATAGCTCATCCCTCTGCCTCCTCGTCGTCTTCGACTTCTGGAAGTCCTGCAAGCGATGTTAAGATTGAAACTATTCCTGCAACCGTGGAAACTGACAAAACGTTCAGCCAATTAACTTCCATGACTGCCTGTCCGACCGTGATCATCGAAACAGCCACTTGACAGAATGTTTTAAGTGCTCTTATTCCTGCGGCCTTCAGCCATTTCCTATTCATCCCAGAGCCTCCTCTTCTCATGTCTTCTAGTTTCGAATATACGAAAAAATAAAGCCGTTCACAATGGTGCATATATGCGCATATGTCGTTTGAGGCATTTTTAACGCGATTTTAGCCCCGTTTTTGTTTTACCCTTCCAACTGTACCCTAACGCCATAAAAGTGCAAAATTCGCCCTCACAGCCTTGTCAGGCGTTGTAATTTTCGAGATGTTCTGTCACGTTTTCGAAAAATAAAAGCACCCTCTCGGATGCTCTTCTTGATTTTGTTTCGAAATATCGTTATTTACTCGGCTTTTCGGTTTTGTTATATTGAACTTGTGACAGGCATTTATCTCGATTTGTTTTTTGTCATATGTAAACTCCTTTCTTTTAGAGAACGAAAGAGCACCGCATCCCCCTTTGCTGGTGCTCTTTTACGTTATATGATCTCATTGTATAACTCGAGGCAGAGCCTCTTCTTGTTCCTGACGACTGTCGAAACGTCAACCCCGAGCCGTTCTGCGATTGCTTCCATCGTGAGCCCTTCTTCGTAATAGTCCGATATGATGCTGAAATATGGATCGAATCTCTTCCCAAGGATCGCATATGTGATTTTCGTGTCCTTCTTGCCCTGCTCGTAATAATCGAACAAAATCGCCGATATGTCGTTATAAACCACATCAACCGATTGTCTCAGCATCCCGCTTTTCTTGTATTCCCTGATCGACCTCTGAACCGCCAGATCGATATAAGCCTTCACTTCCGCGTCTGTCATCCTTCGCCTCCTCCGCTTCTTCTGGAATTCCCCAGAACTCTATTTCTCCGTTTAGGTCATAAACCATCTCAAGCCGTCCAGCTCTTATTGTCTTTTGCATCTTCCTTCCCGTCCTTCTTCAGAGTCCATCCTTCCCTCATCGCCTGCCATATATCCCTCAGGCGCTGCAGCCCTTCGCTGTCTGAATCAATCGCGAGTTCGTCGTTCTCTCTGAACCAGCTCTCTGCTGCCCTGATCTTGTCCTCTGTGATCATTCCTGTTCCCTCCCTATATCCTTCATGGCGTCAGTATATCCGCGTGTGTAGTATTCTGAGCCCGCGTCAGTTCCTGCATTGTTTCCGACCTGCTCTAATCTGTCAGCTAACTCGTTAAAAGCTCGCGCGATTCCCCTTGATTCCTCTATGATGATTTTTAAATCGATATATAAACTGGCCATTTTATCGTTCCCCTTCCATCTCTCTGCCACAATGTGGGCAGAATTTATAATCGCAGTGATTTTCCTTGTTCTCGTCTAGGCTGATGCAATAGCTCCACCTCTTGCAACCTGAACACATAAAGTATCGCCCCTGCTTCTGATTCGGCCTGATCTTGATCCAGAAGGGTTTCTCCCGCTCCGTTTTCTCTTCCCTTCCCCTCAGCATCTCGTCATATAAGTCGAACTCGCAGGAAATCCCCGAGCCGATCTGATTCTTCAGAATCTCTTCCATCGCGTTCAGTTCTTCTGGGTTGAATGAGCTGAATGATTGCGCGATCGTGATATTTCCGCCCGTGATGGTGTTGTCTTTTCCTCGCGTGTAAACTGTATTCACTCTCATGTCTTATCATCTCCCTTGTATACTTCTGGCAGCTCCATCCACGCGATGACCTCGTGCGCTTTTGGGTGTAGCTTGTATTCATCCGAGTAACTGTTCCAGCCGTCGTTGTAGTCTGCGATGTCGATGTATCTGTTCTTCCCGTATTTTCCCGTGATGATATAAGTCCCTTCTGGCGGCATCTCTTTACTTGTCGGTGTCCAGTACTCTTCTGTTCTTTCAAGCTCGCGCTTTGTCCTGTACTTGATAGCATCGTTAAACGCATCAATAAGAATATCATACGTTATCGCATTATCTGATTCTTCTTTGGTCTCCTGAAGAATCTTAACCAATTTTTTATATATCAATGCTTTGCTTAAGTTCTCGAAATACTTTGATATTTCCCCGAACTGTTTATAAATATTATCCATTTTTTCATCCCTCCTCTATATCAAAAATCGAAAGCTGATTGTCTACGGGCAGAACGCACATCTCTTCTTTTGCCCTGCGATAAAATTCTTTGTTTATTTCGAAACCGTAGAAGTTTCTTTTTGTCTCGAGGCAGGCTCTTCCTGTCGAACCGCTTCCGAAACAAGGATCAATTACGACATCATACGGGTCTGTGAATGTTTCGATCAGTTTCTTTAATAGCTTGACTGGCTTCTGTGATGGGTGAATCTTTGGGATGTCCTTCCCGTCCTTTTCCCACTCGAACCAGTCAAAAACCATGCGCCCTGTTCCTCTGATGTTCTTCCCGTTCTCGTCGACTTGAACGCCGTTTCTGAACTTCGGCAGCTTGTCTCTGTAAAAAAGCAGCGCGTGTTCTGTTGCTCCGACGACTCTCATGTTTGCCTTTAACACCTGCGGACTATAATTTTTTATAAAATAAAGCGGGATGTAATTCTTGAACCCCTGTTTTTTTGCCGCAAGAATCAGATCATGCTGCTGTTCAAACGAACAGAAAACAATCATGCACGGGCTGTTAGAACTTCGTCCTCTTCCCTGCGGTTTTGAGTCGTCTTTTCTCATAAGCCTCGAGCAAAAATGAAAATATTCATAAACGTTAAAATTATAATCACTCGCGAAGGCGCTTTTCCCTGCCAGCTTCGATTCTCCGTTTTTATTGTCCCCCCCTACGTACCACATAGGATTTGAACCGTAGAAGTTATTGCCTACGTTGTACGGTATATCCGCGATGATAAGCTGGGCTTTTTGTATCGGGTAACATTTCCAGCCCTGCATGCTGTCGTTGTATAACTCGCATTTTATCTTTTGTTTTGTCATTCGTCCTCTCCTTCCAGAATCACTCTTCTGTATCTCGTGCTTTTGTTCCTGCCGTGTTCGTAGTGGCTGATGCAGGCGTATATGGTGTTGACGCTGCATCCTGCCTTTTCCGCCACTTCCTCAACCGTCCCCACGAACAGCGGCAGTTCGTATTTGTCTTCGGTTACAATCATGTAAATGTTTCGATTTTTGCTCATCTTCTTTTTACCTGTTGTTTTTGATCATTCGTCTGCTCTTCTCGCTTCTTCGAACGTGTATCTCAGATCTTCGACTGTCACTACATCGCCATACTCGTGCGTGAACTTGTGCTGAATGTAGTCTCCGTATTTCGGTTCGAGCAGCTCATCCATCATCTTCTCGTATGTTTCGACCTTTTCGATTGCTTTGATTGCCAGCTCTATAAACTCCTTATGTTCTCCGCCGAATATTTCGAGTTGCTCTTTTCCGTGGTTTATTGCTTCTTGTATCGTCATTCCTTATCCTCCCTCAAATCCATGCCACACCGTGGGCAGTATTCAAATAGCTCTGTATTATTGTCGCAGAAGTCCCATTCGCTTCCGCAGGATGGACATTTGCAGAAACCGCCATAAGGTGGAAGCTCTACCTCTATCCACTTCCCTTTAGGTCGCTGTGGCTGAACGGGTGGCAACTCTTCTATATCCTCAGCATATATAACCCTGTGCCCCACTCCGTCATCATCATATTCAATATGGCTATGCATTAATACCTCTGCTCTGCTTATACAATCCTCACAAGGCTGTTGCTGTTGTTCAAGTGCTGTTGCCCTAATCCCATAAAACGCAATCTTTACGTTTTCTTTAGTTAAATTGACTTCCGACAGCCAATCTTCCTCAAACTTTATTTTTTCAAGTATCGTCATTCCTTATCCTCACTTTCTGCTATATCATTCATAGCGTCCACATATCCGCAGTTATAACCGCAATCATAAGAACCTTGTAAATCTGCTTTATATTGTTCCGTACTGAAATTATTATCCTCAATTTTATCTGTCTGCTCCAATGCCTTGATAGCAACATCAAACGCTTCGTACAAGCAATCCTCTACATTTACTATCGGATTTGCCTTTAAGCTATCTCGCTCTTGGATTATGATTTCTTTAGCTTCTTCATTTGACATTGTTAACTCTTCATTCGTCATTCGCTCTCACTCCTCTTCTACGTTGCACATCTTAAGCGCTATTATTGCCATATCAATCGCTTCATTATCCTCGTTATCAAAACCCACATAACTATCCTCGTTTTTATCGTTGTAGTATTGCTTTAGGCTGTTTAATGTGTTTATCGCTTCTCTAGGTGTCATCCCGCTCTGTTCCTTTCTCCTTGTGTTGTTTTGTATTATTTCAATAAGCTCGACTTGCTTCTTCCATCGTTCGAAGATATGTTTTTCTGGATTTTTTTCGTCCTTCTTGACCAGCTTCAGGTCGTATCCGTAACTTTTTAGCCCCGCAAGAAATGCGCTGTCGCATCTGAACCCGCAGCCTGCTTGCATCATCTGGATGAACTTCCTCTGCCTTCCAAACCTGTGCGCGATTTCTGCCTGCGTCTGATGTTTGTTCAGCTCCTGAAAAAGATCAGCCAAGTCATCAAATAAAATTCTCATTTCGCATCACCTCGAATTCTGATCATGTTGACGATCTTGTCGTTCGTCCACGTTGACGGAACGCTCAGCCTCGGGCATAAGCAATCATCAACGAATCGCTCGCATCCAAGCGGACACATTTTACAATCGCCCTTGTTGCTCCTGCATATCTTCCTGACCTCTCTCAGGTATTCAATCGCTCCCTTCATTCTTTGCCTCCTCGTATCTTCTCTTTGCTTCTTCGATGTCTACTCCGTCGAGCGTGTATCCGTAGGCGGATTCTATTCCATGGATCACGTGAGCAAGCTCGACCGACTGATTCCATTTGTAGCCCAGCTCTCGGAATATTCTCGCTGCGTCGTAGAATTCAATAAAAGCATTGCATTCTTCGCATGACTTCTTTCGCCATTTCTCTTCGCCGTCGTGTGGGCAGCGCCCTACGATGATCGAGTTCGCGTGCTTGCCTTTTCTGGAACTGAAACACTCGAAGTCGATTTTTGTTTCTTTTCTTTCAAACATTTCAAGCGTCATTTGTCCGTCCATCTTTTACCTCCTGCAGAAATTCTTCGATACACATCTGCTCGAAGTTCTCGTTTTCTGTCTCCATCTTCGGCGCGTCCTTCGGGCAACAAGGATAAAATTTATAATCAAACGGATCACCCTCTGTGATCAGCCTTGTTGCCTCTTCGTTCGTTACCCTCCACGCCTTTTTAGTTTTTACTTCCTCGACCCATAAATCGTACATGTTCGACCCTCTCTCTGTAGTAAAAGTCTGGCTCTTCTGGTCTCTTGATCAGAATCTCCTCGACGTATTTCTTGCTTATCTGGTGATTCACCATCCCGTTATTTGTCAGAATGTTTATCGTTTCGTTGTCGACTTCGACGTTTTTCGCATCCTCGAACTTCTGCTCTTCAATTTTCCCGATGTATCTGATTATTACTTCCATTCGCGCCTCCTATTCGACTATGTAAACTTTGGCGGTTCTTCTTCCGAACTGGATCGCTTCTGCGTATGATCCGACGAAAACGTCGAGAACGTTTGATGCCATCCCGCCTGTGTCGTGAACGTAATATCTCCCATAGCCTTCGATTTCGATTGTCTTATGCCAGAGCCTCGGGTCGTTCGATGCGACTGTGTATCCGACCGATGGCATCGCTCCATCTGCGCAGGGGCTTCCTGTTGCGATGTAAGCCGTCAGCTCATATGTCCCGACTGGCTGCTTTGCTGCTTCCTGTTTTTCCTTCTCTCTGACCTCTTCTCTCAGCTTTTCAGCTTTGATTGCATCCGATGGCGTCGCGATCTTTTTCGGCTCTCTGAATTCTTCCCTGATCTCCATTGACACCTTTTCGGGTTCTGCTGGTGTCGCATCTGTCTCTGCTGCATCTGTCTCTGTTGCCTGCTTCGGCTGCTTCATCTCGATTTTTAACTTTTCGCCCATCTGGTCGACTCTTCTTGATATCTGTTCCAGCTTGTATGTTATGCTGCAATACATCGCCACAACTACGAACATCATGATTCCCCATCCGAGAAATAAAAGAACGACCTTGTCTTCTTCCTTCATCCGCTCCTCCTCTCTCTTAAACCTTGTAGAACAGATCACCGTCCCCTTGTGTTCTGTTCTTCAGTCTGACTGATTCCTTCGGCATCCTGACGGGATGCATCCGCTCGACGTCCGATAGTCTGTCTGTGATTCTTGAGTCGTTAAACGGCAGGCGGTCTATCCTGTAGTTGCTCGTGAAGATTGTCACCTTCCCGTCCGAATACCTCGCATCGATGATCATCAAGAACTTTTCGTCCATCCAGTCTTTTCCCGATCTCGCTCCGAAGTCGTCTATGATCAGAACCCTCGGCGTTATGTATTTGTCGATGATGGTCGACTCTGATTCGCTTCTGTCATTCCATGACTTCTGAATCTCCGACAGGATTCGGTTCGCTGATTCAAACTTTACCCTGATGCCCCTCTTTGTCAGTTCGTTTGATATTGTCGATGCCAGTCTTGTCTTCCCGCAGCCTCTCTGTTCTGAGTAAATGTAAAGCCCTAGTCCCAGCCTGTCGTATTCCTTGAACTTCTCGACGAACCTCACGGCGTCCTTCAGCGCTGATGTCGCGATCTGCTTCGATTCGATTCCCGTGTATATCTGCGTGTCGAAATTCGAAAACTCTGCATTTTTGTAAATCGTCGGAACGCTTGAGAACTTCCTGTTATTCCTGAGCGTTATTCTTTTATCAAGCGTTATGCATCCACACGGGTATAAATACTCATAAGCGCCGACCTGCCACACATCCAGCTCGTTTCCTCTTTCGTCGTACCATCTAGGCCTCAGTCCTGTGTTTCCACATCTCGGGCAGACTGGCATCTTCTCGTCTGGGTGTTCTGCTTCCCAGTTTGCCTTCTTCTCTTCCATCGCTTTTGTTGCGGTGAGGATGTCATCTGCTGTCAGTTTGTCTCTCATAGAACTCCTTCCTGATCTTGTAAATCTCCATTATTCGCTCTTTGCTCTTGTCTCTGAAGTCTGACTCATAGCATCCGCGGTCTGGCCTTGGTATCTGTCTGATTGCTGTGACTCTGTTCTCGATCAGTTCCCCATTCTCGAACCATTCCTCAGGCAGTCCATAAAACGGCGGCGCTTCGTTTCCGTACTCCAAATCGAAAAGCATCAGCCCGTCCTCGTATTCCCTGTCAGACTTCCCCTGCTGCTTCTTCGGTAAATAATCAACGAAGGGCGTGTTCACTCCTAGGAACGTCTTCGCGTCCTTGATGTATCTCGTCTCGGTGTTCTGCTTCTTACACTCTGCCATGTAATTCTTGCAAGCCGTGAGAAGCTCCTCTTCCGAATAACCATTTTTTAGACGGGCTTGATATTGTTTATAAGCCTGTGCTTTATCTCTCTTTTTTACGTAAATTTTCCAGAACTCTTCGAAATGCGCATTATATATATCTCTATTGTTATCATTGTTATCATTGTTGTTTGTGTCCCACCGTGTCCCCACCGTGTCCCCACCGTGTCCCGTGCGTGTCCCCTTCTCATTTTCTAAATCTTGGTAAACGCTGTAATTTACTAGGGTTATGAGGGTGCAGTGGGTGTCCCGCTTTATGTTCGCCATTTTGTCATTTTCCAGAAGTTTGAGAAAAATACTGATTTTATGCCGTCCCCAGCCCCATCTCTCAGCGAGCTTCCTGATGCTGGTCAGATGCTGTCCTCTTTTGATCGTTATCACCTGCCCGTCAAACAGCATTTTCTTGTCTTCGTGGTTTGCAAGAAGAACCAGATCAATCCATGCCTGCCCCTTCGAGAATGGTTTGTCCTCCCAGAGGTAATGCTCCAGCAGGCTTCTGTGAACACAAACCCAGCCGTTTCCGCTCATCTGACCTCACTCCTCGCATATGCTTCGTACTTCGTCATCGTCTCGTATCTTCTGCGCTGGCATTCTTTCGATGCTCTAAGCTCTGGGTGCTTTGCCTGCAGCTTCCTTCTGCATCTGCTGACTGATTCATACTTCGGAAATCTTACGAACTGCATCCCGAGAAGAATGTCCCCGAATTCTATCCTCAGCGCGTCCTCGTCGTACTCTCTGCAAACGTAGTAATAAAGAACCGCGTCGCTCTCTCTGGCTTCTTCCACTTCCTCGAGTATGTATCTCGTGATCTCTTCGACTGTCTTCATTTTCTCCATATGCTTAAACCTCCATGATTTTGATCTTGTGAACCCAGAGCATCAGCTTTCGCTTGATGATGTAGTCCTTTGTCTTGAATCCCTTCGTGTCTTCGACGACTGTTTCCCCTGTTTCTGCATCTGTATAAACGAAATCTGCAACGTAGGCGCATTCTCGTTCGATGATTTTCCCCTTCTTGATCGCGCCCCTTGCTCCGATGGTGTCTGCTTCTCTCTGTGCTGGGATAAGAACAAATTTGACCTGTCTGTCTAAGTCTCGGATGACTCCCGCTCTCTCGAGCAGCTTCAGCTCCGTCCAGCGCTTCGCTTCTTTCTTGGAGTCGAACTCTATTCCGTCGATGACCGTCTTATTTGCCCCGTATTTGCTCTTTTGGTTCGCAAGCCTCGGATTATACCTCCAAGCCATTTGATGCTCCTTTCTGCCCCTTCTCGTCCATCAAGAAGGGGCTTTTTGGTTTGCCTGTGATGTTTTGGTTATCAATTTATTCTGCATCGCTCCAGCTCGCCCCGAACTCTTCAACGATTGCCTTGAAATCCTCGAGGTCATGCTTCACAATATAGAATCTCCCTTCATCGATCCCGACATGATGCAACTCGTGCATGATCAGAATCTTTATGCGTTCGTCATCCCATCCTGCGACGTTTGGTTCAAATATTGTTATCGTGAAATCGCAAGGGATGCCCCACTTGTATTTATCAGCCACTTTTTCGCACTGACCGAAAACGACGCGGTCTTTTCCGTTCTTTTTCTCGCAGTCGGATGCCAGACAGATGATCGTCGCGTCCGATTCCTTGATGTGTTCGAACTCTGGCCTCGTGTTGATCAGCTCGTCTGCGATCTGCTGATATTCTTCTGAAATCCTTCGATTGTCGCTCATGTGTTCCTCCTATCCGAACAGCGCAGCGGCTGCATCCGTCTGTTCTGTTTTCCCTGTTTTCCTTGCTTCCTTCTTCGGTTCTTCCTTCGGTTCTTCCTTTTTCTCTACTCTCTCGGAAGGAACTTCGAGAACTTCCTCGTTATCGACGTATGTCTTCGTTTTATCCTCGTTTATGACCGCCATGTCCGCATCGATTGCCGATGCCATCTCGATGCTCATGATTCCCCACTTGCTGATTAACTGTCTAAGCATCGTCTTGTAAGCCATCGCGTCGAAGTCCTTCTCCCAGAATGTGAATCCCTTCTTTGCTCTGTATCCCGCTGAGAACTTCAGGGCGTGTGCTTCCATCTTCTTTTTGCTCCAGTAGATTGCTTTTCGGAATCCGTTCACGTACTCAAACATCGCGTAATATCCGATTGTCGGGGCGTTTTCTCTTGCTTCCTCGTCTTCTATCAGATTGACTTCTATCTCCTCGTTTAACGGGTCGAATCTTACGAGCTCGCCTTCTTTGATTGCCAGAACGTTCAACTTCTTGTATTGTCCTGATCTGATTGCGAGCTGAATGTATCCCTTGTAGCCCATCTGAAATTGTGCTTGCTTGACGTCCGCCTTCTTGTCGTCGTACGGTACGAGGTAATACTGACCAAGCTGTGGCGATGGCGATAGCTTTAGTGACTCGCCCAGAAGCGCTCCGCTCAGAATCGACTGATTAGTGCATTCCTGCAGCTGTGGGTTGTTGTTTACTGCGGAAACGATCGCAGATATGAATCTCTGGCCGTCCTTCCCTCCTATGACCTCGTTGATCTGATTCTTGACAGCCTCCTGCGTAAGGTATGCGGTTATTCCGAACCGCTGCTGTCCTTTTGATTTTGTTAAACTGTTGTTTACTGCCATTTTTGTTTCATCTCCCTTCTTATAGTGGTTTAAACTCGATGTGTCTTGCGTTGAAGAAGTCCCTCAGCTCTTCCGCCTGCGGAACTGTGAGCCGTGCTTTGAAATTGATCCAGACTGCGACTTCGTCCGCTTTATCTCTCAGTCCTTCTTCGTATCCCCTCGCGAGCTCTTCTCCCGTCTCCTGAGCCTTCTCTCGTGCTTCCTGAGCCTTTTTTTCTTCCTTCTGCTTGTATAGCTCCGCCAGCCTTTTTCCTTCTGAAATCGCCACGCTTAGGCTCAGCGTTCTCTTGTAAATGTCCGCCGCCTCGATGCTATACTCTGGAAGCTCCTCGATCGTCTTGGTGTCTTCGCTGATCCTTGTCAGAATCTCTTCGATGTCTTCCTTGACCTGCTTCATCGAATAACTCGCGTTAAGCCATCGGTCATCGAAGATCTTCGTTAAAACGAGCCACTCTGGATGCTCTGTCTCCTGCCAGATCTGTCCGATTTCGTAGCGCTTTTCCTGCTTCCTCTTCTCTTCGAAGTCCTTCACTTGCTCGTCTATCATCTGGATGGGCTTGTCTATGATTCCGATCAGCTCTGTTATCTTCTCTTTGAACTCTGCGAACGGTTTCAGGTATTCCTTCTCGCGTCTTATCCTCTCATCGTTCAGCGCCTTCTTTAACTTGTTAAGGCTCGCCCTGTCCGCCTTGGCTTCCTTCAGCTGGTCTTCTGTGTAGACAAGCGTTTCGTAGAACTGAACCTTTTCGGTCAGCTCTTTCTTGAGTTCCTCATAGTTGAACTCTATCCCTTCGGGGATTGTTATCTCGTTGACTCTTAACTCCATTTGTTTCTCCTCTCTTTATATTCCGAAAACAAGCGGCGGCTCTTTGTCCTTCAGGATGTACTGGTAGAACTTCTCCTCTTCCTGCATCAAGTAGGTGATGTCTTCCTCGCATTCGTCTCGCTCGATCTGGTAGTGCATCGTGTTTAAGAAGATCTTGCCGTCTCCGTAGTCGTATTTAAGCTGCGCTTTTAAAATTACGAAATCGAAACCCGTCACCGCCAAATAGTGAAGAACCTGTGCGTAGTAGTTGTCTGGTATCTGATCCTTCCATTTTTCCTTCTGGATGCTCTGCAGAATGTTCGACGTTTTGATTTCCAGAATCCCCTTCCGTCCTGTTTCCTTTTCCGTCAGCCATCCGTCCAGTGATGCGTGTGCCCATGGATATTCATCGTTTAACCAGATGTTGTTCTCAACGTATCCGACTTCAAACTCTGGGTAGTCAAGCTCGAACAGCTTCCTCAGCGGCTCTTCTGCTTCCGTTCCGTATCTGACGTAGGGCTTTTCGGAAATATCCGCTTTCTCCGCTCTTCCTGTCTTCTGCAGCCATAGCTCGACGTTTGAGCGGTAGGGGTTGTTTCCTATGACTGAGCTCGCGTCTGATCCTCCGATGTAGCTCGTTCTCGCTTCCAGCCATTCTTCTCTC
>Ga0247608_10004643_pt1 | contig 15250 bp, 9 predicted proteins | sample 176DNAGHGlowgp2_FD_193490 | JGI IMG/M metagenome (GOLD analysis project Ga0247608, IMG submission 193490) | Sheep rumen microbial communities from Palmerston North, Manawatu-Wanganui, New Zealand - 1766 DNA GHGlow gp2 | ecosystem: Host-associated > Mammals > Digestive system > Stomach > Rumen ...
TCATCGAGACTTATCGCAGCCTGTTACGTCCTTCCTCCTCTTTTTTACCCAAGGCATCCGTTCATTGCTCTTAAAAAAATTTTTCTTTCGAAAATAATGTAATATATTATACTACTGTTAAGTACCCACATCTGCATACGCATATAGACATGTCGTCTTCAACGTTGCGATGTCTATCTTATAGAATTGCTATAAAAATGCAAGCGTTTTTACAATTTTTTTTTAATAGGTTGTTTGTGGGGTTACTGAAAAAAATGGGAACTTTTTTTGTCAAGATGAAAAAAATTCAATTCAAAATTTCTACACCTTTTATTTTCATTTATATAATGTTTCTTGATGTATATTTTTATGACATAAACAAAAACTTTCTAATCCTGTCTATAATATCAAATTCATCATCATTTAAGTACGTTTACGATCCTATTAGCCGAATATCTAACCAAAACTTGTCCACATCAAATCATTTTCCTCTCTTTATAATATATATGTGGGCAGAAATCATAGTAAACTTCGGATTGTACAATATCTCAATCTAAATAAATCTGAGTCTTTTTTGGGGAAACTTGGATATACTCTTGTGCTAAGTACTGTCTTCAAAGATTTTCATTAATTAACTCTTCTCGTTTTTTCTGTGATAAATCTAATCAAATATAAACTCAATTTCATTCATCTTTATTTGTTGGTTTAATTACATAATCATTTTTATTCTGAATTATTACATCTTTTGTTGATTCGTCTAGGGCATAAGTTTTCATAATCATTTCATTTTCTACTCATTGTAGCAATGATTTATCTCACATTGAAGCCAAATCTGGTGTATTAATATATTTCAGTTTCGCTGATTTTAGTAAAAAAATCTGATTCTCATCTAATCTTCATGGACTAACAGAAAAGCGAAGTACGTCAATTTTATTATCTTTATAATACGCAAATCAATCCTTAAATATTATGTCTTCAAATGTTCAGATTCAGACTTTATATCATCTAGATTTTACTTTTTCATACTCTAAAAAGTGAGAGTCTATAAATCCTGCGTTTTCATACATAATAAATATGTAGTCATTTTTATCAAATAACTGTAAGAATAAATCTAGGTTCCTATTATTTTGCCTGTCTAAAAGAGTTGAGTAAGTATTATCATGCATGAGTAATCAATCTGGCCGTTTAGTATTTACCTCAACTAACTTTAATTCTCAATTTTGATTAAACATTGTATCAAAACGAACAATTCATGTGAATTCTCATGTAAAAAGATCTGTAAATCATTTAGCAAAAGCTGATCTTGAAATTTCCTTTGCTTGGTCTTTTTTGGCAAACAGTTGTTGCATAATATTGTCCAGATTTTTGACTACCTTGTCAAAATCTACATCAAAATCTTCTAAATTTGTAGCAATTGGAAGTTTGAGTTCTCAATGAGTAATTGGATATGCAGATTTTAATTCTTCTCGAAATTGGTTATATGTTTTCATGACTATTTATAAATAAATATATTATTCATTGTATAACAGAAAATCATCTAAATTATCATTTTCTATTAAATTTCTAATAATTTGTTTTGTGTGTTCTACTCCATCTGTTTTGATGCAATCGGTTCAAATTGTGAAAGGTGGATAGTCATTTCCTCATGGAAAAATTGCATCTCAAATAAATAAAATATCTTCCAATTCGAATGGATTATTTTCCATGATTTTCTTTATTGCAAAGGCTTTATCTACTCATTTTTTGGTAATATCAATTGATGTACTTCATCCACAATTAATTGAAAAATCTGGAATTCTTTTTTCTAATTCAGCTTTTATCACGTTCCTTTTTTTAAAATCAGGGTCCCAAATCTTTTTCTCTTCAAGTGGAGCGTTTTGTCCAAGAGCTGAAAATGTTATCTGAGATCATCTGTCTTCTACAATATCTCATCGAGTTTTTTCGGGTCTTAAGTTTAATAAATCCATAACTTCATTCATGCTGTCTAGTATTTCTTTTTTTTCATCTTTTGTAAAATCTAAGCTATATAATTTGTGTCGCGCTCAATTTTCAAATCTAAGCATTTTTGTTCCACAGTTTGGACATGCTATAAATTTGTTTAACAAGTTTTCATCCGTTGTAATATGATCAAAAATTTGTCTCTGAAAACGGTCTGGTCATCATCACGTGATGACTGACATGTAATATTTTTCCAATAATTTGCTTACTAATTCAGCCATTTCATCATCCAATCTTTCCTTACTTGGAGCAAGAGTTCCATCCAAATCAAAACAGATTATTTTTTTCATGTATTATATAGTGTTATGTAAAACTGTTATACAATTCTTGTAATAAAAAATATTAGATTTTCAACAATAATTGTTTGTATTTATTATTTTAAAAAATCCTAGTACAGACTAGGACTATATATTTATCTCAAATATAATTACATTAATCTTAAATTTATTGGCAAATCAGACTTTAAACTTTCCCAATCCGATTTTGATGGATTTTGAAGTTCATCACACCATTTAGCAACTTTTTCCATTTGAAGAATATATGATGGAGAAATATATCGATCTTTTTCAAATTGAGTTTTCAATGTCTGAATTGTAGATTTTATACTAGAAAGATCTGAATTTGCTTTATATGAATATCCAAAACTAGAAGAAATTGAATTTATACGATTTGCAAATTTTGAAATATTTTGACTTACATTATTCTGTCTATAAATATCCTCAAACAAATTCATAAGAAAGAAACTATTCAGATTCGTCTTTAGAGTTTGCATTTGAGATGTTGTTGGAACTTTTTGTTCATCTTCTGTTGAGAATCACAACTGTGAAATGATATTTTCATCTATGACTCATACATCCTTGTTGTCAGAATATACTATTTCTTTTATTCACTCCAATAAAGGATCTTTTTCTTGTGCCACAGTTTCGAATGTATTGTTATCTTTTACTGAATTTTCAGCTTTTTCTGATTTTATATTCTGTGAATTCTGTTTAAGCTCTTGATTGTTTTGTATAGCAACAATTTTACTTTTTTCTTCACGCTTAATTTTTGGCCACTCAACTTTTTCTTTAGATAATGTAAATGTTGCTGAAATGTTGTTTTTGGACATAAAATTAAGCATAACTTCAGAATCTTCAATAATATTAATTTTATCTGAATTTGCATTTATAGCGACCAATTCTGAAGAAACTTGTTTAGTACCTTCTTTATTCTCAGATTTTTTGGTTTTCACCATAATTTTATCTCAATCATTTTTTACTAACAATTTTCCATTTTCTTCCTTTGCTATATGGACATCTAATGTTTGATCTTTCTTCTGAGAAATTGAAAAATCTGGGGTAATTATTTCTACATCTGATCCACATTCTGGACAATAAATTCTAAAGAATTTACCGTCAAATAAAGAAATCTGATATGATTTTTCTGTCTTAGTTATAGAAAATTCTGCTGGTCATACAATTTTAGATTTTGTTCCATCTTGTAAAGTGAAGATAAGATCCGTTCATTCTGGAAGAGAAATCGTATCTCAGTTTTGTATGCTTTTTAAATTTTTGGAATCTATTACTACCTTTTCATCTCTAACCAAAGAATAATCCCCGTTAAATTCAACTATCTCAGCCACATAATCAGCAAAAACTCAATTTGGTGTATTATTTTGTTTTACTGAAAATATTCAAAAATCAATTATTTTTGACTTATCAATTAATAGTCATCCAAAAACTACAAAAACAAGAATTGCTGCCAACGATGTATACATAATTCTTTTGGATGCGAAAAAGAATATTTTAGATGGAAATTTAGTAGAAATTTCTGTTCAGATTCTTTTTTCTTTCTGTATACGAGAAAAAATCTGACCTTTCATTTGAGAAGTCAGAGCCTGAGATTTTTGCTGTTGAAAGTACTCAGAAAGCTTCATTCCACCAAATAAAAAATATTAAACCCTTTCATTATGGTATACGACACAATCTACATTTTGTGACAAAAATGTATATCAAAATTCAACAAAAATTTCTCCGTGTTTTTTTGCATTTTTTTGGTTTTGGAATATAATGTTATATAAATATTTTATATAAAACAAAATTATGAATAAATTTGCAAGGAAACTATCAAAGAAAGTGAAAAGATTCAGAAGAAACTACAATTCAAATTGGAATATTTTTGTAGTATGTATTGCTATAGTAATGATTTGGAAATGAATTTGGGATTTGCTAGATATGTATGTTTTTCCTAATCATCCACTTTTTAGTAATTTAATTTGTATAGGTATTTGAGTTGCCGTCCTTTTAATTGATGATGGAAGACTTTGAGAATTACAGGAAGAAGATCCTCATAGGGAAAGGGTTTCAGAAAAGGTAAAAAATGACTAATTTTATTTCAATAATAATATGAATATATGCTTAAATTTTCAAAGAAAATACTTAAAAAAATTAGAAACTTTAGAAAAGATCATAAATCAAATCGGAATATTTTTTTCATTTTTTTAGCAATCGTAATGCTGTGGAAATGAATTCAAGATTTACTTACAATAATTTTATTTCCTAATCATCCAATCATAAGTTGTATAATCTGTATCACAATTGGGATTACAATACTACTTATAGATGACTGAAGGATAGATGAATTATCGGAGCCTGTAGAAAATAATAAATAAAAATCTGATTTTATATAAAAATATATAACAAAAAATGAAACAAAAAGCTTATCAAATAGAATTTGCAGACTTGCTTAAAGAATTACAAGTTTCTAAAATCTGACTTTCTAGTAATGAAGCAAAAACTAGAAATGAAATGTACTGACCCAATGCAATTCAGTCTAAAGATAAAAATTCTGCCTTAAAAATCCTTTTGGAACAGTTTACATCGCCTCTAGTAATAATTTTAATTATTGCTGCATTGATTTCAGGATTCTTAATTAAAGAGTATGTAGATGCTATCATAATTTGAGCAGTAGTAGTATTGAATGCTTTGCTCGGTTTTTTCCAAGAATTTAAAGCCGATAAAGCGATTCAGTCATTGAAGAAAATGGCTGGATTGAAGTCTAAAGTTTTGAGAGATGGAGAAGAAGTTTTGGTTGAATCAAGCGAATTGACCATTTGAGATGTAATTTTACTTGAAGCTGGAGATAAGATTCCAGCCGATGCGAGACTTTTCGAGGCTGTGAACTTGGAAGTGGAAGAAGCTATTTTGACATGAGAAAGTCTACCTGTAGAGAAACATATTGCTAAACTTGATGAAACTTCAGTTTTAGCTGATATGAAAAATATGGTATTTAGTGGAACTATGGTTACCAAATGACGTTGAAAAGCTGTAATTGCAGCAATTTGAATGGATACGGAAATGTGAAAAATTGCATGAATGCTGGAAGATGCACCTGAAAAAACTACAACTTTGGAGAAAAAGCTGAATAATCTTTCAAAGATTTTGTGAATCGCTGCTGTAGTGATTTGTATAATCATTTTCATAGTTTATTGGCTAGTTTCTCATTTGGAATTTCAACAAGCTTTTTTGGCTGCCGTTGCTTTGGCTGTGGCTGCAATTCCTGAGTGATTACCTGCAGTTGTGACGATTTCTTTGTGATTGGGAGTAAAAAGATTTGTAAAGAAAAATGTATTAGTTAGGCGTTTGTCGTCTGTGGAAACACTTGGAAGTGTGAATATAATCTGTACGGATAAAACTGGAACATTGACTAAGAATGAAATGACTGTGACTAAATTATTTGTGAATTGAGAAATCGTAGATATAACTGGAAGATGATATTCAACTAAATGAGAATTTTCTGCTCCGATAGAATGACTATGTCCACTTTTGAGTATAGGAATGCTATGTAATACTGCTAAATTACATAATAAAGAAGTAATTTGAGATCCAACTGAATGAGCATTACTTGTAAGTGCATATAAAGCATGAATGAAAGAAGAGGATTTTTTCAATGACTGGGAATGGATTGATGAGATTCCATTTGATAGTGAAAGGAAGATGATGAGTGAAATTTTCACTAAAAAATCATCAAAAAAAAGCAGCAAAGAATCTCATATTACTAAACTACCGGAAACACTGATTTACACAAAATGAGCAATCGAATGATTACTGCCACTATGTGATACTATTTTGATTAATGGAGAAATTAAAGAATTAGATAAAGAATCTAAAAAGCAAATTCTTGATCAAGCTGCCACATTCTCTGAACAAGCACTCAGAGTTTTAGGATTTGCTTTTGGTGAATGAAAAGAAGAAAAAAATCTGACTTTCGTATGACTTCAAGCGATGATTGATCCACCTCGTGAGGAAGTGAAAAATTCCATCACTACATGTAAAAATGCTTGAATTCGTGTGATTATGATTACATGAGATAATAAAGTAACAGCGTGAGCTATTGCGAAAGAGCTAGGAATCGATTGAGATGTAATTACTGGAGCAGATTTTGAGAAGTCTAAAAATAAGGCAAAACTACTCGAAACTGTAGGAGTAATCGCCAGAGTAAACCCATCTGATAAACAAGAGATTGTGAATATTTTGAGGTGAAGATGAAATGTGGTAGCGATGACGTGAGATGGAGTAAACGATGCACCATCAATTAAAGCTGCAGATATTTGAGTATGAATGTGAATTACAGGAACTGATGTAACCAAAGAAGCTGCTGATATGATTCTGACTGATGATAATTTTAAATCGATTGTAAATGCAGTCGAAGAAGGAAGATGAATTTACGATAATATCCAAAAATTTGTAAACTATATGATAGTTTCAAATATATGTGAAATTGCCATTCTATTCGTTGCAAGTTTAATTTGAGTTCCGATTCCTTTACTAGCAATACATTTGTTATGGTTGAATGTAATTACTGATGGATTACCTGCAATTGCATTATGAATAGATCCAATCAATCCTAATGTAATGAATCGTAAACCTCGTAAACCTAGTCAATGACTTATTGATGGAAGAATGATATTAAATATAATTCTGCTTTCTAGTAGTGTAACAATCGGTTCTCTATTCTTATTCCTTAGACACTATAACGTGGATTTGGAGATGGCAAGAAGTGCAGTATTCCTATTTATGGCAGCAAGTGAATTAGTAAAAATTCAGATTATTCGTTCTCAATATGGACTCAGTTTCTTTAGTAATAAATGGTTAATCTGGGCATTATTATGAGCTTTTGGATTAGCATTCGGTATAGTTTATATTCCTGTGTTGAGCAATCTATTTGATTTACAGCCTCTAAGTGCCGAAATTTGGAAAGAAATGTGAATTATATTAGCTGTATTTGTTGGAATTTGAACTATTTTGTCTATATATATGAAAAAATCTAAATCTTTCCAAAAATGGGAAGATGGAGAATAATTATTCTTTCAACTTTTTCAAAATATAATCTATATCAAAATCCTCTTTGATAGTTTCAGGATATATTTCTCGAAATTTTTCGATTGGAATATTTGAATAATCAATCTGTAATAATTTTTTAATTTTATCTTCTGAAAATCTATATTTTATTACTTTTGCTGGCACTCATCCAGCGATTGCATATGGTGGAATATCTTTTGTGACAACTGCTCACGCCGCAATAACTGCTCATTGTCAGATATGTACTCATGACATTATTTTTGCTCAAGTTCAAATTCGTACATCATCATCTACTATTATTGGTCACTTATTGTTATTTTCCAATCTCCATATTTCTTGCTGAGTCTCCCTAACACTTAAAACGTTTTGAATATCTTTTTTATCTTTATTATACAAAAAAGACCGATATCAAAAAGGGTAACTTGATAAATGACTTGTAGAATGATCCATTCAACAAATAAATTCTACTTCTGATGCAATAGAACAATAACTTCAAATTTTTATGCATAAATTTTCAAATCATCATAATCTGACATCTATTGGTCAATAGGTGTAATTTCAAACTTTTATTTTTTTCATTGAATCGATTGATAAGCAACACTTTAATTCTGTTAAATTATTTTGATTTAATTTTCTTCGTTTTGATTTATAATAACTTAAAAATATCGGAGCTCCTAACCCAGTTATACAATTCCAAATAATAGTTTTAATTCATCATTTACTTCAAAACTTAACATTTTTTAACATATTAAAAAGTTTTTTGATTATAAAAAGCACCCTAATTGTGGGTGCTGACATAACCAAAAATAGGACACATTACGTATTTCTACAGATGATTAATCCACACAACTAGAGTGCTTCATATTTCTGTAAAAAACGTAATGCAAAAAAAACATTGTAATAGTCCTTTGACTATTTTAATTATGTCAGCAATTAGAAAATACTAATTATATCAGTAATATCAAGAAGATTTTTTAACAACCCCTCAGCCTTCGGCAGCTCCCCTCACATGGAGCAAAATTCTAAATAAAAAATTACCTCTCTGTTAAGAGAGGGGGACCACGAAGTGGTGGAGAGGTTGTCTAAAAATTTTATATTTTCTGAGTTCTCGCTCGATAAAAGAGATATTCCTGTGCTAATCATGCATAATTTCAAAACTTTTCATGAGCAAGTTTTCGAATCTGATTTTTATTAACTTTAGCTTCATCTGGATTATGAATATATAGTTCATTCATTATCCTCCTAACTCGCACGTCGATTGGGAAGACTTCCAATCTTTTCAAATTTGAAAACAAAAGGATACAATCCGCTACTTTTGGTCAAATTCAGCTAAGACTTAAAAGATAGTTTCTAACAGTCTGCGTGTCTTTTTTATATAATAAATTTAAATCAATTTTTCCATCAAGAATCATTCTAGCAGTTGTATAAACCCTCTCATCTCTAAATCATAATCAAAGTTTTCTATAGTCTGAAATACTCACATCTTTGAGCTGCTCAGCTGTTGGGAATGTGTAATAGTGTTGTCCATTTCGGTCAAGTTCTGTTCAATATTTTTGAGATAATCTCTCGATAATTCATTTAATTCTTGGAATATTATTATTTGCAGAAATGATGAATGAAATAATAGTTTCTCGCAAATCTTGATTTAAAAGTCTGATTCAATGTCAATATTGGATACTTTCTTTCATATAATTATCTACTTTTGAAAGCAGGGATTTTATTTTGTCGTAATCTCTATTTAGGTCGAAATATTGATTCACGATAGTTTGAATATCTCAGTCAATAATTCATGAAAAGATTATTGAATCAAATTTCTTTTGAATATTTAGAATATTTTTTCAGAAAATTCATGTGTAACTTCAATCTGACTGCTCATTTCGACGAAAACATTGTCCACAATCAAAGATGTGGTTTAATTCAAATGAGCCTAGATTTGAAAGTATATATTCTTGTTCTAGTTGCATTTAAAAGTAGGAAATAAATTTTATTTGAATGTATGAGATTTACAAAGAAAATCAAATGAACTTTATCAGTAATAAATTTCTTCAAAAATTTGACAAACACACATTTTTGAATATAATGTAAACCATCTTTATTTTATATATTTAAAAATGGTTGATAATTATGAAAATTTATCCCCAAGAGGAGAAGAATCGGAAAACCTTTCTAAGGAGGATGTTCCAAAAGTAAAATTCAATGAAACTATGAATAATATTGATGAAAATGATATTTTCCATGATTCTTGACTAGATTTTTATACGGAAGATAAGTTAGAAAATCCTGATACTATTTTAAAAAATTTCAAAAAAAATAATTGAAGTAAAGATGGTCTTGATAAACTGAAAAATGATAACGATGATTTACAAAAAATTATGGAAATTTTACCAATCAATGAAGATGATAAACCTGATACAAAAAATGCGAAGATGAGGCTTATATATCTATTGAATCATGGACTTTTCAAATGATTTCAATTAGCAATAAACTCATTAAGCCAGTCTGGTGTTAATTGTTGTGCATGATCACCCTATTTAAGCAAAAAAAATAATACTTATAATAAATTATCAGATTATTTAAATCGGTATAAAAAAGAGAAAGATGAAAAATTTTATCAATTAATAGATAATGTAAAAAACATAGATATTAACTTTGATAGTAGTTTGTTTAAGGGTTCTGAAACAGGAAAATTTTTAAGGAATTCTGGCGTAAAAGATAACATAATGAGTGTCGTAAATTTAGCAAAATGATATTTCATTCAAAAAATTAAAGATGGACAAACTCCGAATAGAAATATAGAAACTTTCAAAAATCAATTGGCATATATGTTGTCTACTCTAGAACATGAATGTAGTTATAAATATAATGCCAAGGCTGGTCAATATCTGGGATATTGACAAATCAATGGAAAATACACAGATTTACGAACTTTATTTGCACAATGATCTGGTTTAAATTTATGAATAAAAGATAAATCTGGAAATGAAATCAAGTGAGAAGACATAAGAATTACAAAGGATTCATTTACTGAAAAGAATTTTTCTACATTTGGTTTTGTGTACTGAATGATATATTGACATCTAAGCAATGGTGGAGACTTGGACAAGTATATCAATGATAAAAATGTTAATAATCCAGATTTTAGAGGGGCAAGAAAAATAGAAGCTGGAGCATATAGTCCTAAATATGGTAAAACTGCTAATTTCTGGAAAAGAATAATGGATGACTCATCCAAAATCGATTAAATAACATATCTCTTAAAAAATCCACCTAATACATTAATTTAGCAGAACGTTCTTTTTATATAAAAATAGCCATCATAATGATGGCTATTTTTTATTTAAATAATACTAACTTACACCTATTTTGCTTGAGATGTTCTATAAAACATTTCAAACGCTTCTCATCTTGTGATATTTCTGTATGGACTTCTAATATCATCAAGTAGTCAATGGTTATATGCTGCGTATAAATGTCATTTATACCAATTCTTTCCACTTGATGCATTTTGATTTCACCACATCATTCTTGATACTATAACAGAAGCCTCTGCTACTGTAACTGGTGAATATGGGCGGAATTTTACTAATGCATCTACTCCATTGGATTGATATCACATGTATCATAATTCACACGCCTTAATCACATAATTTCTCATCTCTCCGTTCAATTTTGACAAATCAGCAAATTGAGAACAGAATTCTTGTTTACTTTCATCTGGAGTCTCTCATAAAACATTCGTAGCAAAGATTGATGATAATTTTGCCATCTCAGATCTAGTTAAAGGATCTCCAAGTCTAGCATCTGACGCATTACTATATTGTGTCAATCAGTTTTTGTATAACCATTCATGTGCAACATTTTGTGTACTATTTTCTACCTGTGTTTCAGTATCATTCTTCTGATTATTGTCAGCAGGTGTCGTTTCCTGTTCTGGCGTATTGTTTTGTTTTTCTTCATCTCATGCAGATCCATGATCTGAATTATCATGACTATGACCTCATCATCCACTATATCATCATCCATTTCATCATGATGGAGCAATAGCTTCCCACTTGGCTGTTATTATTAAATCACTTGCTGGCATTGTTGCTGGAACTGGTTTATCCCATCCTTTGAATGTGTATCATTCTCTGGTTGGATCTGATGGTGCCGAAATAGCTTCTCCATAATTTTTTGTAGATACTTCATCTGCTTCTCAATTTCATTTTACAAATTTAAGTGTATACTGATTTATATTATATGTAGCCGTTCATGTTACATCATTTGCAGGCATTTTATCTGGCAATCATGTCCACTCTGCAAATGTATATCATTCTCTTGACGGTGCTGTTGGTAATACTATTTCTGCCTTTGGTGTACCGTAATCATAATCTGCTCATGATACTACTTCTCATTCCCGATCTACAAATGAAACATGATATTTGTTTATATTGTACATAGCCGTTCATGTTACATCATTTGCAGGCATTTTATCTGGCAATCATGTCCACTCTGCAAATGTATATCATTCTCTTGACGGTGCTGTTGGTAATGCCATTTCTGCCTTTGGTGTGCCATAATCATAATCTGCTCATGATACTACTTCTCATTTTCGATCTACAAATGCTATATGATATTGCTTTATATTGTATTCTGCTGTTCATGTTACATTCTCTGCTGGCATAGTTTCAGGAATCCATGCCCATCCACTAAATCCATATCATTCTCTTTCTGGTGCTGTTGGTAACACTATATCTGCTTTTGGTGTACCATAATTATAATCTGCTCATGATACTACTTCTCATTTTCGATCTACAAATGCTATATGATATTGCTTTACTGTCCATTGAGTATATATCTCTGTATATTTTGTGATAGGTGGATTAAAGTCAAATTCTTCAGTCATTCCTTCATCTGCATAGTATTCTAGTGTGTGTCCAGTTTCTCGTTCAATTTCATCTGAAGTTAATTCTGCTGCAACATTTCACTTTGCTATTCATGTAGCATATAATTCATCTCCATTTTCATCAATAAATTTAACTGTAATGTTAGTCGCATCTGTAAAATATCATTGCTGTCATTCTTTATCTATTCTAGCATATGTTGAATCGCTATATTCACCACTAAACTTCGTTCAGTTTCCTCATACTAATTTATTATTATTTAAAAACATAGCAGCACTAGTATCAATTATGTTATCTGTCGAAAAATTATTAGACACATATATCGTTTCCAAATTGTTAGCATTATTAAACATTGCTTGCATATTTTCTACTTCACTGGTATCAAAACTTCTCAAATCTAATTCTTTCAATGTTTTACACTCATTGAACATTGACTGCATGGTTGTTACATTACTTGTATCAAAATTGCTTAAATCTAGAGTTTCTAAATTATATGCTTTATTAAACATACCACGCATATTTTCTACTTCACTGGTATTAAATTCACTTGTATTTATATTCTCTAAAACAGTAAATTGATGGAACATTCGACTTGAATCTGGATTCAGATATATTTCATCTGCTTCTGTATAATAGTATATCGTTTCATCATTGTCATCATACCATGCATATACTGGGTATTTTGAAAGTGGTACTGATATAATTCATGTAGTATATTCCGTAGTTAATTCACTCGCTTTCTCAAATTTTCTTATCGTACTATCTACAAAATCTTTGTTATATATATCACTTCTATTGTTTCATAAATTTTTTAATGTTATGTTAAATACTGATCAAGGTAATAATATGGTTTTATCTGATGGTATATCCTCAGTAAAGTATCACAATTGCCCAGGTTTATCAATGCGTGCATATGTATTATCATAAACTCACATTTGTAAAACTTTAGTTCAGTATCATCACTCTAATTGTGTAGCTCCAAAGAACATATTATCATAACTTGTCACGTCTTCTACATCAAACAAATCAGATGCATATACTGTTTTCAACTTACTTGCTTGATAAAACATTTGTTCTACATCTTGAACACTGCTTGTATCAAAACTGCTTAAATCTAATTCTTCTAATGATTCACATCCTTCAAACATTGATGCAATGTTTGTTACATTTTCCGTATTGAAATTACTTAAATCTAAATTTTTTAATGATTTACAATTATAAAACATTTTTTCCATTGACTCGACTTTACTTGTATCAAATCTACTCAAATCTAATTCTTCTAATGATTCACATCCCTCAAACATTGACACCATGTTTGTTACTTTTTCTGTTTTGAAATTACTTAAATCTAAATTTGATAAAGATTTCACACCTTTAAACATTCCTTCCATATTTGTCGTACTACTCGTATTGAAAAGATTTAAATCTAATTCTATTAGAGAACTTAATCATGAAAACATATAACTAGAATCTTCATTCGTATATATTACGTCAGAATCTGAATAATAATATAATGTCCATTCGCGTTCTTCGACACCTTTATCTTCAAACCATAAATAAACCTTTTTATCTTCTACAACTCATGGCAGCGATACTTCCACTTCTTTTTCTAATGGATTATGTTCATGAGAATCCGCACGCTTAATTGCTTTAATCCCATAATGTTTTATTTCTGATCATTCTCATTCATTTTCTAGTTTTAATTTATTTATTTTTTCATTAAATTCAGGTCATGGGACTAGTATCGATTCATATATCGGATCTGTCTCCGGCTCTGATTTTTCAGTAAAGTATCATGGTTGTCATGGCTTATCAATTTTTGCATAGTCTTTGTTGACTTTAGATGAATTATATTGTGTTCAGTTTCATCCAACTAAACTTGTAGCTCAATTAAACATTTGACTACTGCTTGTTACCTTTGATGTACTAAATGAATCTGATGCATATATAGTCATGAGGTTACTACAGCCCAGAAACATGTTACTCATATCAGTTACTTCCTCTGTATTGAAGCTACTCAAATCTAATGTTTCTAGTTTGCTACAACCATTAAACATTGATTTCATATTAGTAACTCAATTTGTAACAAATTTACTTAGATTTAAACCTGTCAAACTACTACAATTAGTAAACATTCTGTCCATGATTTCTACATTGCTTGTATCAAACTGTGTCATATCTATTTCACTCAATTTATTAAATGATGAAAACATTTGAGTCAAATCTTTATTCAAGTAGATTGTATTTGCTTCTGTATAATAATATACTGTTTTATCATCTCAATCATATCGTGCATATACTGGGATTTCTCAAGATGCCTCTATATGTATATAATCTTCAATCCCTGAAATGTCACCTGTACGTACAATTTTTTCAATATTTTCATATCATCAAGCCAAATCTCTTAATGTAGTTCTAAACGTAGATCATTTCATTAATGTTGTTGAGCTTTCTTCCTGTGCAAAACTCAATCACCCAATAAACATTGCTGACAATAAAACAAATACTGTCACGATTGAATAAATCAGTTTTTTCATCTTTGTATCATATCATAATAAAATAAAATCTTACTATGTATTATATTCCGAAATAGAAAAATTTGCAAATTTTTGATTACTTTCCAAATTTTATTTTACCATTTTCTATTTCTATAGTTTTTTATTCTTGTCTTTTTTTATTTTTTATTAAAATATAATAAACTGATTTTATATTTTCAAAAAAATCCCTAACCGTGGTCAGGGATTTTTGCAAAGTATTTGGTTTATAACTATTTAACCATAGCTTTGAATTCAGATCCAGCCTTGAAAGTAACAACTTTCATTGCAGGGATTTTAATTTTTTGTGAAGGATTTTGAGGATTAACTCCTTCTCTTGCTTTTCTCTTTGAAGCTTTGAAAGTTCCGAATCCTTGAATTCTAACTTCACCTTCTTTTTTAACACCATTCATTACAGTGTCGATGAAAGCGTTTACTAATTCAGCAGCTAGTTTCTTAGAAACTCCTAATTCTTCTGCTAAGCTAGCGATTAATGCAGTTTTAGTCATTAGTACTA
>Ga0247608_10004644_pt1 | contig 15249 bp, 8 predicted proteins | sample 176DNAGHGlowgp2_FD_193490 | JGI IMG/M metagenome (GOLD analysis project Ga0247608, IMG submission 193490) | Sheep rumen microbial communities from Palmerston North, Manawatu-Wanganui, New Zealand - 1766 DNA GHGlow gp2 | ecosystem: Host-associated > Mammals > Digestive system > Stomach > Rumen ...
ACTTTTTATATGCTAAAAATACAGGATACGTTAATCTGAAGATACACTAATTTTTTAGGTGCTTATTAAATTTGTTTTAAAAATAAACAGATTTGCCACAAAAAATTATATAGTTATGCTTACAAAAAGAAAAGCGCGCATGCGAGATAAAACCGTTTACTTATATGAATTAAAAAAATATTTTTTTACTAGATGTTTATACATATAAATTTGCAAGTTATAATTTAAAATCAAACCGCATATATATTATATAGAAACCAAAAGAGGAGTTGATTTTATGTGGTATGAACAAAGTACAGAAGAAGTCGCAAGAAGATTAAAAACAAACACAAGAATTGGACTAGCAGAAACAGAAGTAGAAAAAAGAAAAATAGAATTTGGAAAAAACAAATTGGACGAGCAAAAGAAAGAGCCAATTTTTATAAAATTCATAAAACAATTCAATGATTTTATGATAATTATTTTAATTATAGCTTCAATTGTATCTGCGTTAGTTTCAAAGATGCAAGGAGAAAATGATTATTTTGATTCTATAATTATAATTGCAATAGTTATTTTAAATGCAATAATGGGACTAGTTCAAGAAGAAAGAGCAGAAAAATCGATAGAAAGCCTAAAAAAGATGACACCTGAAATGGCAAAAGTAATACGCGATGGAAGAACAGAGGAACTCATTGCAGAAGAGCTTGTGCCAGGAGATATAATAGAACTAGAAGATGGAAAATATGTGCCAGCAGATTGTAGAATAATAGAAAGCTTTAATCTTAAAATAGAGGAATCAAGTTTAACAGGCGAAACTATACCTGTAGAAAAAACAAAAGAAATGTTAAAACAAAAAGACATTACTTTAGCAGACCTTAAAAATATGGCATTTATGACAACAGTTGTAACTCATGGACATGGAAAAGCAATTGTTACAGAGACAGGAATGGACACAAAAATTGGACAAATTGCAAATATGATAATAAAAGAAGAAGCACCTGAAACTCCAATACAAAAGAAGCTTTCAGAAGTGGGTAAAATTTTAGGACTAGTATGTTTAGGAATTTGTGCTGTTATTTTCATAATAGGAATACTTAAAAAAATTGAACCTATAGAAATGTTTATGACATCTGTAGGACTTGCAGTTGCAGCAATACCTGAGGGACTTCCAGCAATAGTTACAATAATGCTTTCAATTGGTGTTACAAAAATGGCGAAAAAGAATAGTATTATAAGAAGGCTCCCTGCAGTAGAGACTTTAGGAAGTAGTTCTGTAATTTGCTCAGATAAAACCGGAACACTTACACAAAACAAAATGACAGTTGTAAAAACATTTAGTGACAATGAAAAATTTTTACTTGAACTTGGCTCAATGTGCACAGATTGCTTAATACAAGAAGAAAATGGGATTCCTATTGCAACAGGAGAAGCTACAGAACTTGCTATTGTAAATAAAGCATTAGATGAAAATATTAACAAAGTAGATTTGTATAGAAAGATGCCAAGAGTAGATGAAATCCCGTTTGATTCATCAGTAAAAATGATGACAACTATACATAAACTTGGAGATAAAAGTTATTCTAATAGATATTTTAATGAAAACAATGTGAGTTTATCTAATACCCCAAACATAACATATGATAACAATTACATAAATGGTCAACAAACAATTCAGACAAACGTAGAAACCAAAGTTTCTACATATAGGGTAATTACAAAAGGAGCACCTGATGTGTTAATAGAAAAATGTTCAAGGATTCTTGTTAATGGAAAGATTCAACCTATAACAAATATGCAAAGAAATAAAATAAAACAAGAAAATCTTAATATGGCAAATAATGCTTTAAGGGTTCTAGCGGTATCGTATAAAGATGAGAAAAAAGTAAGTAGCACATTAGCGTATGAAGACGAGAAAAAAATAAGTAGCACATCAGAATCTAGAAAAATAGAAGCAAATACTAATCAAGAGCGCTCACAAAGAAAACAGGACCTTATCAACTCGGATTTAATATTTGTTGGTCTTATTGGAATGATAGATCCTCCAAGAGAAGGAGTTAAAGAAGCGGTACAAACTTGCAAAAAAGCAGGAATAAAAACTGTAATGATTACAGGTGACCATATTGCAACTGCAAAAGCGATTGCAAAAGAGATAGGAATTCTAAATACAGGAGATGAAGCGATTGCAGGAAAAGAATTAGACAAGATTTCTGATACAAGCTTAGAAAAAAATATAAAGAATTATTCAGTATTTGCAAGAGTTACACCTGAGCATAAAGTTAGGATAGTAAAAGCATGGCAAAAAACTGGAGCTGTAGTTGCAATGACAGGAGATGGCGTAAATGATAGCCCAGCTCTTAAAAATGCAGATATAGGAATTGCGATGGGTAAATCAGGAACAGATGTTGCAAAAAACGCAGCAGATATGATTTTGGTAGATGATAATTTTGTAACAATTGTAGAAGCGGTAAGGCAAGGAAGAAATATTTATGACAACATAAAAAAAGCAATACATTTTTTAATAGCAACAAATATTGGCGAAATTGTTACAATATTTATAGGATTATTATTAGGACTAGAAACTCCGTTGCTTGCAATTCAGTTATTATGGATTAACCTAGTTACAGATTCATTCCCTGCAATTGCACTGGGTCTAGAAAAAGAAGAAAATGGAATAATGGAAAGAAAACCTAGAAATTCAAAAGAAAGTATTTTTGCAGGAGGTCTGTGGTATAAAATAATAACAGAAGGAATAATGCTTGGAAGCTTAACTCTATTTGCATTTGCATTAGGTAATAAATACTATGGAGTGCAAGTTGGAAGAACAATGGCATTTGTATCTTTAGGATTATTAGAACTTGTACATAGTTTTAATATAAAAACTGATGAATCAATTTTTAAAACAGGAATCTTTGAAAACAAGTATTTAATAGGAAGTTTTTTTGCAGGAACCTTTTTGCAGACAATTGTTGTTGTCGTGCCATATTTAGCAAAGATTTTTGAATTAGTTCCATTAAACAAAATACAATGGATTTATACTATAGTAATTTCTTTTCTTCCTATTATAATAATAGAATTTCAAAAAATGATAAATAAAATGAGACTCAAAAATCCTTCTTATTGCGTAGGAAAAATCGCATGATATTTCGGACTAATTCTGTGCATTGGCTAAGCAACTTTTCTTATAATAAGGAACAAAATAAATGGGTATTGGAAAATAAATAATATATTTCTTTGAAAAAGATTTTAAACATATATAAATATATTTGAAAGAAAATATAAGAAACTATGTTTTTTATAAATGTAATAATCAGATGTTCTTTCTATATAATAAAAGGCTAATTTTATCTAGTAAATAGAATTAGTCTTTTTGATATAATTAATTAATAATCAAGCTCCTAAAAATTTCTTGGTCAAGTGAAAAAGTAAATTCTATTTAGAAAAACTAAATTCTAGTTACTGATTAAATGCTATTTAAAAGTGAAAAATAGAGATAAAAGTATTGATTTTATCTCTATTTTAGTGTAAAATGAAGATATAGACAAGAAAAATGGGCGAGTTTAAGCGAGTGAATTTAACCTAATTTTTTTTCCTGTAAGATTAAGTTCTATTCACTTGATCTAAATTGCAACAGCAATTTATTTAGTTACTCGTAAATGCTTCTTGTATTGGAATTTATACTATTTTAAAAGATATGGTTGTAGAGTGACCATATCTTTAGCTATCTTTTGTATATTTAATTTATCTAAAGTTTCTTTTCCATAAAAAAATTCAAATGCTTCATAAGGTGTCTTTCCACCTAATGATTGTCTAGGTACAGAGTTAATATGTGAAAACATTAAATTTATTTTTTCTTGTGTTAAATCTTTCATACTTTTCTTTTTGTAAATTATATTTCTTATGAATTCATGATTGTTTTCTACATGAGGCTTTTGACTTGGTGTTTGAGCATCACAGTAGAAAATTTTACTTCGAATTTCACCAGTTTCATGATTGGTTTCAAATAGTTGAGGTTTAGCAAATTCTGAGCCTCTATCTGTTAACAATAAACCAAATAATTTGTGATACATATTGGCAGGTAAAATATCTTGAAAGTAATTTAATGAATTTGACATTTCTTCTGCTGTTTTTTGTTGCTTTAAAAGACCTATCATTAGCCCTGTATTTTCAAAGATAAAAGTTTGAATATATGGACCTTCTTGATGATTATAGACAGTATCCATTTCAGTTGTTGGAGCATATGGATTATTTTTAATAAATTCTAAATAATCATCATATTTTCTGCCAGTATAATCAGCTGGTTCAGCTCTTTTCTTGAGTTTTTTCTTATTTAATTTTCTTCTTACTTTTCTTCTAAGTTCAAGATTTGTAACACCCCAGTCTTTAAATAGCCCCATTTCAATGTATGTATAAATTGTTTTCTCACATTGTGTTATTTCTGGGTGATTTTCTAAAATTGTGTAAACAGATTGTCCTTGTTTTATTAATGGGCAAATGATATGAGCTAAATCAAAAAGTTCTGTAGTATTTAAATTAACACCTTCACGGGAATCTTTTAAAGTATATTCATAATTTTTTTGTGCTACATTTGCATAGTAAAAATATTTAGCTTTTCTGCAACTTTTGATTTCAGGACAATTATTGCAAGCCCCAATAAAACGATCTCTTCTAAAACAAGGAATTTCTTCAAAGTCTTTACATTTAGAAGTACAAATTTTACATTCCTTAAAATGTTTGCACATCCAAGGAGAATCATCAACTTGAGAGTACCTACGTTTTCTGTTGTTCTTAATTTCTTTACCAATAGTTGATTGTGATTTATTTAATTCTTTTGCAGTTTCAAATTTTCTTAATCCTTTGCTTATATTATTTTCAATAACCTTTCTATCTTCTAGAGAAAGGTGCTTTCCATTAAAACTCATAATATCCTCACTTTCTCAAGAAGCGTTTACATAAAGCATTATATCAAATTTCTTTTAATCTTACAATAAAGGCTAATGTAATATGAAATTATACTTATTTTTTTCTAAATAGAATTTACTTTTTCATTTCACGTTATTCCAATATAAGCCTAAAATATCAGTAAAATCTTGACAAATACTGATAAACGTGGTATTTTAATTATAAATTAGAAAGAGATTTTTCATATAATTTCAGGTTACTTTTTTCCTCCGTCCCAAAAAGTAACCTTAGAAAGGAATTTGAAAATATGGTTTTAGGTATAATTGCAGAATATAACCCATTTCATAATGGCCACTTATATCATCTATTAAAATCAAAAAAAGAAGCTAATGCAGATACAGTTATTGCAGTCATTGGTGGGAACTTTACACAAAGAGGTGAGCCTTCACTTTTAGACAAGTGGTGTAAGGCTGAAATGGCTATTGCAAATGGTGCAGATTTAGTAATTGAGCTTCCTGTGCTTTATTCAATATCTAGCGCAGAAAACTTTGCAGATGGAGCAATAAAGATTTTAAATTCTTTAAAAATAATTGACTCCGTTTCTTTTGGAACTGAAACAAATGATTTAAACAAACTAAATATTATAGCAAATACTTTATTTAAAGAGCCAAAAGAGTATAAAGATTTACTTTATAGCGAACTTAAAAGCGGAAAGTCTTTTCCTAAAGCAAGGGAACAAGCTTTAATTAAATATTTAAAAGATCCTACTTTTGCCTCAATAATCTCTTCTCCAAATAATATTTTAGGAATAGAATATTTAAAAGCTCTAAAAAAATATAGTTCAAATATTAATCCAATAAATATTGTAAGAAAAGACGCAGGGCATTTAAGTTTAGATTACATTGGGCAAATCGCAAGTGCAACTGCTGTAAGAAATCTAGTTTATAATAACCGTATTAGAGATGTAAAAACATATATTACTCCTGCAAGCTTTACAATCCTTTTAGAAGAATTAAAAAAAGGACATTTTGTAAAAGATTTATCAAGATACGAAAATATTATTATTTATAATTTGAGAAATATGTCTTTAGAAGATATTGCAAATTTACCTGATGTTTCTGAAGGTTTAGAATACCTTATAAAAAAAGCTGCTAATTCATGCAACACAATTCATGAATTTATTAATATTGTCCGTTCTAAAAGATACACAGAGACAAGGATTAAGCGAATTCTTCTATATTGTTTGCTTAAAATCACCAAAAAAGATATGACTATTTCTAAAAAAACAACTCCGTATATTCGTATCCTAGGCTGTAATGAAAATGGAAGAAATTTAATATCTCAAATTAATAAAGCAAATCCAAAACTTAATATTATTACTTCTGTAAAAAAATTTGAAGATGTTAACTTGAATAAAAACTTAAAAATAATGCTAGATAAAGATATTCTAGCAACCAACATTTACACATTAGGCTATAGCCGTGACTCTTGGTGTAACTTAGATTATACAAAAAAAATCCTTCACTAATATTCTGTTAGATTTATTGATTAATATATAATTTTAAAATTTATGCGCTATAGCGAAAGCGACTCCAGTCATAAATTTAAAAATTATATATTAATCATAGTAAAATGTGTTCTGATATATTTTTTTTATAGACTAAAAATTCTTTCAAAAAATTCTTTACACTCTTGTAAAAATATTATAAATCTATTATATGCACTTTGACGTCTTTCCTTCATTATACCATCCACATAATCTAATCTTAAATCTACAAACTCTTCAATTTGCTCAAGACCATATCCTGGTATCTCTTTCCATTTTATTCTTTCTTTTTCAAAACTTTCTTCAGGAATACTTTCTTCAAAGCTTTTAAACTCATTTAAAATATTTTCTTTTGAAAAAATATCTTTTCTTAAATCAAACCATCTTTTTGAAACTTCATTTGGCATAGTTTTTATCATTCTTAAAAATAGATTATTTGTTGAATGGTCTGCAATTTCATCTTCTGGAAGAATCTTATAAGATTCATTTAACGTACCATCTGTCCATGTTCCCCAAGTACTGTCTAAATCATATAAACACGGATACCAAGTTTTTCCATTATCATACGTTAGCAGCATCATATTTTTTCCAGTGTTGTCTATTCCTTCTACTAAATATATCATAGCTAAATAATTCAAAGTTGCATCCTTATTGAGATAATTGTCAAAATCCCTAACAAATTCTTCATCTGAGCTGTTATTTATAAAATCTACCAATCTATTAAAATTCGTTACAGTTTCTTTATTGGTAGTTCCTGCTTCTACTTCCCAACCTGTTCCATCAAATCCATCCAAATATTTTTTGAAATTGGTGTAATCCGTATACCAACCACCTTCTAGAACTAAATGATTAGGATTATTTTTATCAATATTAAACATCCAATCATCTTTTGGAATATTCCAAGTATATATTCCTAAAAATTCATTATTTATATACACTTCTACAGGAAAACCATCAATAGAGCCATGATTTGGAAGTTCATTTAACACACCATATTTTTCTTGAATTTTTCCTGCAAGTCTTGCAGATACTATATTACGTGAATGAGTCTTATCTATCCAATTTGCCTTTAAATTGTATTTACTTTGCTCTCCCCACCCTTTTTTCATATCTACTTTAGACTTTTTTTCAAACGAATCATTTTCATAAAAATTAATTGTATAGTTCTTTTTATCATAAACTAAACTTGATGACCCTTGAACTTTTATTTTTGCAAATTTTTCAAAACTCAAATTATCGCTTGTAAATTTTAACAAAATTTCTCTTTCATCCTTTTTATCTGTCATATTTGAAATATCGCCTTCAAAATATACCTTTGGAATCTCTGTAGCTTTGCTTTTTGCGCAATTCATAAACATAATAAAAAAGGATAAAAATATTATAAAATAAATTTTTTTCTTCATAATTTTTCACCCTTTTTTATATTTTACTAATTTATATAATTTTATTCTGACAAAATTTCACAATATTCTCTACAAATACATTATTTACTTAATTTTTCCAAAATTTCAATTTCTTGTTTTAAATTTTCATCTTTAATTTGTTCATTTTCACTTGCAATATACTTCTTAATTGTATTAAACACATTTTTATAAGTGTCACTTACACTAAGTCTTACAGATGTCCTTTCATTTCTACCAAGCATTACACGAATTTCATCTTCTGAATAATTAAAATCCATAATTCCTATTGCAGGTATAATTACAAATCTTTTTTCTCCTGTTCTTTCATACATTATCCAATTTTTTATTGCATTTGCATATCTTGTAAGAACAATTGCTTTTCTAATTCCTGTATTATCATAGTGTTCATCATTTTCTAAAAAACTTACATCTTCAGAATTACTAAATTCCTTGCCATCTCTATCTTTATAAGAAACGCTCAAATTTATATTTCCACTTGATTTTTCATTCTTTTTAGCTAATTTAAGTAAAATTATTCCTCCTTTTACTTCTCCACTTGATGTAGTTTTTGATGGAAATAATGTATTAACTTTCATTATGTTTCCATTTTCTTTATTCGCTTTGTCTGAACCATAAATATTTGCAATTTCATAATCTTCTGATTTTAAATTTAGTTGTAAATCAAATACAAGTGGAGTTACCATATATTCAAATTCTTCTCCCATTCTGTTTTTAAAATCTTTTGAATTATGTACAGAATAGTAGTTAGCACCATCAACATCAGAAATAGCTTCTGTAAGTTCTGTGTTAAAATCAACACCAACACCTATAAATGAAGTATAAACTCCCTTATTTGCATTTTCTTTTACATATTTCATTAAACCTTCATCATCTGTTCTACCATAATTCGGCATTGCATCTGTAATTACAATAATCCTATTTTCGTATTCATAAGAATTTATGTTTAAATATTCTTCAAACAATTCTGTAGCTTTTGTATATCCAGCCTCAAAATTTGTTCCACCACGTGCTCCTATTTCTAACACATGATTTTTTATAGCATTTACGTCTGTTTCTCCTATTAAAGATATTGGCTTTCCAAGATATGCTGAATCATCAAATAAAACCATTCCAAATCTATCATCATCTTTTAGTTGGTCTAACAAAACATTTACAGACTCATTTGCTATTTGCATTTTAGATTTATTATCATCTTTAGATTTTTCTCTTTTTTCTGTACCTGTAAATTGATCATAATAATACGAGTTAAAACTTGAACTCATTGAGCCTGATATATCTAAAACAACAACTAAGTTTAATTTTTTTCTTTTGAAATCACTTTGTTTAATATTTGAGTTAAGCCCGACTGTCATATATAACTCATTTTTTTCTGATATTGGATCTTTTGAAACAGCCATAGAATATGATGGAGAAAATAACTCTTTTGATTCTTTTTTTGCACCTGTATCAAAAGTATAATCATAAAATAGACCATTATATGTTATATCTGTTGTAATTGGGAAATATCCATTTTTTATATTTTCTCTAAAATTATTAATATCTTTTGCTCCACCTGTTGAAAATCCTATTGTTCCACTATTATTTGATTCTGAAGCAACTGTACTGTCCATAGCAGATGAGCCTGTTATTGAATTTGGTGTAAGACTTTTTGCCATCCCACTAAAAAAACTACCTGAACTTTCATAAGCTTGCTTTTCATCATATTCCCAATCGTCTTTTTTTATTTGTGCCAATTGGCCTTTAGTATTTAGTTTAATAACTAATGTCGAAACTATTATTGCAGTTAAAATAATTATAATTAATAACAATATTACCCCAAATTTTAGACTAATTTTTATTGGTTTTTTTTCCATATTTTTTATCCTTTCATTTTTATAATAGTTTTATATTTTATATGTTCATAATTACTTATTAATAAAAAAACTATTAATAGAATTTTGAAAATTCATTTAAAGCTTGTTAATCTCTGCTCTTGCCAATTCATCACACCTATTATTTAGCTCAACATTACTATGTCCTTTAACTTTGTTAAAACTAACTTTGTGCTTTTTAGTTAGTCCATATATTTCTTGCCAAATTTCTTTGTTCTTAACTTCTTTTCCATCAGCTGTTTTCCAGCCTTTCTTTATCCAGTTATAAATCCATCCCTGATTAAATGCATTTACAGAATATGCACTATCACTATAAAGTTCAACCTCACACTCTGTTTTCAAAGCTTTTAAAGCTTCCAAAATTGCAGTTAATTCCATTATGTTATTAGTTGTTTCCTTATTTCCACCCGAAATTTCTTTTTTATGTTCTCCATAAATAAGAACTGCTGCCCATCCGCCTGGTCCTGGATTTCCTGAACACGCACCATCAGTATAAATCGTAACTTTTTGCATTCTATCTCCTTTTATTCTTTGCTTAATCTTATATTAAATAATTGAAAATATAAGTATTTTGAACAATAATCTTATTTAACTAAATAACTTAAAAATTCTTAGTAATTTTGCAAGGGAATCTAAAAACAATTTTTTTAGGGTTCTTGCAAAATTAATTAGAATTTTTTAGTGTTAAATGAAAGTTACATAAGATTATTTAAAAAATACTTATATATTCAAATAATTTATAATACTAAATAATTCAGATTATTTCTCAATCCACTTAACCAAATCCAAATTTTCGCTATCTAAAAGCATTTCATTTTGTGGCATAACTCTAAATGTATAGCCATAATTTCCACCTGTTTGAAGTTTGATTTTTGCAGAATAATGATAACGTTTATACTCTTCTTCTTCTTGATCAAGCTTCATAGGAATAACTAAAACATCATCAACTGTTCCATTATCTGCTACTCTTCCGCAATAAACTTGAACTTGTATATCATCTTTACTTAAATTTGGAATTGTTACATTACAACGAACTTCAATTGAGTCTCCAGCATCTATATTTATATTCTCTGGATTATCTTCTTGCTCAATTGTGATATTCTTCCAATTTGTAAATATATCTTTTTTCCATGATGTAAATTCCACAGCTCTATCTAAAATATTAAAATACTCATTTGTTAAATTTATAAGTGGCATATATAGTTTATTTGTATAATCTACGAGCATTCTTGCAGTACTGTATTTTCCTCCTGTTGTAATAATTGAGTTTTTCATTGTTTCTACCCATCTGTCTGAAATCCCTTGTTCATTTCTATCATAAAACATCGGAATAATCTTGTTTTCTAATGTTCTATATATACTTTCACTATCTGCAATATCTTGCTCTTGGTATGATGAAAACTCCCTATTTGTTCCTATATTCCATCCATTTGTCTGATCATATCCTTCTGCCCACCATCCATCAAGAACACTAAAGTTTATAACTCCATTTACTGAAGCCTTTTGGCCACTTGTGCCTGATGCTTCCATAGGTCTTCTTGGCGTATTTAACCATACATCAACTCCACTTACTAAATATCTTGACATTGCTATATTGTAATTTTCTAATAAGAAAATTTTGCCTTTAAATTGTGGTTTCATAGAAAGTTCATGTATGTATTTTATTAAATCTTGTCCTGGTTTATCTGCCGGATGTGCTTTTCCTGCAAATACAAGTTTTACAGGTCTTTCTGAGTCATTTAATATTTGAGTAATTCTTTCTATATCATTAAAAATTAATGTTGCTCTTTTGTATGTTGCAAATCTTCTTGCAAAACCTATAATTAAATCATTTGCATCTAATCCTGATACAATTTCTCTAACTTCTTCGTAGCTTACTCCTGCTCTTCTTAGTCTGTTTGTAGTATTTTCTTTTATTATTTCTATTAGTTTTTGCTTTCTTTCTAAATGAACTTGCCATAATCTATCATTTGGAATATTTTTAATTCTCTTCCAAGTTTCATCAAGATGGATTTTATCTTGCCAGAAAGGTGTTGTAGGTGTTGTTAAATATTCGTTATATAACTCTTTTAGCTTTGGAGCAAGCCATGAGCATGTATGAATACCATTTGTAACATAAGTAATTGGTGATTCATTTGCTGCAATATTTGGCCATATTTCACCAAATAGTTCTCTTGAAACTTCTCCATGAAGCTTACTAACTCCATTTTTCTTTCCTGCAATTTTTAAAGCTAATATTCCCATATTAAAGCTATTTTCTGTGTTTTCTGTAGGTTTCATTCCAAGTTGTAAAAATGTTTCTCTATCTGTTCCTAAAAATTCCCAATAATTTTTGAAATATTTTTCAACTAAATCTACAGGGAAAATATCGTTTCCTGCTGGAACTGGTGTATGTGTTGTAAATACTGTTTTTGCACTTACGATGTCTTTTGCAACTTCAAAAGAAACTTGTTTTTCCTCTATAGTATTTTTCATAAGTTCTAAAGTTAAAAATGCAGAATGTCCTTCATTCATATGATAAATTGTAGGATTTAAACCTAATACCTTTAAAAGCTCTACGCCTGACATACCAAGGACAATCTCTTGTCTTATTCTCATTTCTTGGTCTCCACCATAAAGTCTTAAAGTAACATCTCTATCTTCTGGATTGTTATTATCTATATCTGAGTCCAATAAATAAAGCTTAACTCTTCCAACATTTATTTGCCAAACTTTTAGATACAATCTTCTCTTTGGAAATTTTACATATATAATTAAATCTTCACCTTTTTCATTTTTTACAGGATTTATAGGTAAATTTTCTAAATCTATATCTTGATATTCAGATACTTGAATTCCGTATCCTTCTATTTTTTGGTTAAAATATCCATTTTTATATAAAAGACCTACTCCGACTAATGGAATTCCTAAATCACTTGCAGATTTTAGATGATCTCCTGATAAAATTCCAAGTCCTCCTGAATATATTGGAATAGTTTGGTCTAATCCATATTCAGCTGAAAAATATGCAATTAAATCATTCTTATTTTCTGGATATTTTTTATTAAACCAAGTATCTTTACTTGTCATATAATCATCAAAATTCTTAACAACTTTATTGTATTCTTTAACAAATTTGTCATCATTTGATGCTCTTTCTATTCTTTCTTGAGATACTCTTCTTAAAAACTTAACTGGATTTTTGTCTACTGTTTCCCATAAATCATTGTCAATTTTTTTGAAAAGTCTTAAAAATTCTGAGTTCCAACTCCACCATAAGTTGTTTGCTATCTCTTGTAATCTATTTATATTTTTTGGTAATTGTGGATTTACTGTAATTTTGTTGAATACGTACATTTTTTTCGTTCCTCCTTGGTATCTTCTTTTACAATTTATATTATCCTTTAAAATAAATTATTTGTCAATAAAAAATAAAAAATTTCTCAATATTTATTGTATTTTTTTAATTTCACGGAAGTTTGACACTTTTACAATAAAAAAATTGATGTAAGCATTAACAGTGCTTAATTTTTTTGTCAAATTTTTAAAAATCTCTTGCGTGATTTCTCGTGATGTGGTATAATGTAAAAAACTAATGAAAGGGCTGGTACTTATGAGATTAAAGGTAAACAAATCAAAAAATTCAATTAATTACTACATCATCACAGATACAAAAACAAAAGATGGAAAACGTTCAACAAAAGTTTTTAAAAAACTTGGTAATGAACAAGAAATCTTAAAGATATCTAATGGAGAATCTCCACTAGAATGGGCTAAAAAGCAAGTAGATATTGTTAATAAACAAATAGAAGAAAAAACTTTAAAGATTACTGCCGAATTTTCTCAATCAAATTTAATTGAAGAAAATAAACAATTGTCTTTTAATTGTGGTTATCTCTTTTTGCAAGATATTTACTACAGTTTAGGTTTAGATAAAATTTGTAATGTGATTTCTGATAAATACAGAATTAAATATAATTTGAATTCAATTTTATCTAATCTAATTTATACAAGAATTATTGAGCCTTCTTCAAAGCTTTCTGCATTTGAAACTGCAAAAACTTTTCTTGAACAACCTGATTTTGAATTACAAAATATCTACAGAGCTTTAGGCATCATTGCTAATGAAACTGAAAATATTGAAAGTGCTGTATATAAGAACAGTTTAAATGTTGTTAACAGAAATACTAAAGTTTTGTATTATGATTGTACTAATTACTTCTTTGAAATTGAAGAAGCTGAGGGTATTAAACAATATGGTAAAAGTAAAGAAAATAGACCTTTGCCAATTGTCCAAATGGGTCTGTTTATGGATGGAGACGGATTTCCTCTTGCTTTTGTAATTGATAGTGGTAACACTAATGAACAAGTAACTTTAAAACCTTTAGAAAAACAAATTATCAAAGATTTCGAACTTTCTAAATTTGTTGTTTGTACTGATGCTGGTCTTGCCTCTATCGAAAATAGAAAATTTAATGAAGTACAAGACCGTTCTTTCATTGTTACTCAATCTTTAAAGAAAATTAAAGGTCACTTAAAAGAATGGGCTTTATCTAAAGATGGCTGGCATAAACTTAATTCTAAAAAAATAATAAATTTAAATGACATAGATAATTCTAGTTCAAATGAAGAAATTTTCTACAAAGAAAGATGGATAAATGAAAACGGTTTATCTCAAAGATTGATTGTTTCATATTCTCCTAAATATGCAGCATATCAAAAAGCTGTTAGAAATAGTCAAGTTGAAAGAGCTCAAAAATTAATTAACAACCCTTCTTCTATTAGTAGAAATAGGCAAAACGATCCTAAACGTTTTATCAAATCTACTCCTGTTACCAAAGATGGTGAAGTTGCTGACAAAAGAGTACTAGCTTTAAACCAATCTGCAATTGATTCCGAGTCTGCTTTTGATGGTTTTTATGCTGTGTGCACTACTTTAGAAGATGACATTTCTGAAATTATTAAAGTAAATAAAAGAAGATGGGAAATTGAAGAATCTTTTAGAATTCTAAAATCTGACTTTAAAGCTAGACCTGTTTACTTGAAAAGAGATGATAGAATAAAAGCTCATTTTACTACATGCTTCCTTGCTCTTTTAATTTACAGAATTTTAGAACATAAATTAAATGGTAAATTTACAAGTTCGCAAATTATTAATACTTTAAGAAATATGAATTTAAGGAATTTGGAGGGAGTTGGTTTTATTCCTACATATACAAGAACTTCAATAACGAATGCTTTACACACTAATTTTAATTTTAGAACTGACACTGAAATTACTACTTTAAAAGAAATGAAAAAAATTTTAAATTTAACAAAAAAATAAAAAAATCACGCATTTTTGAAACAATTACTTAAAGCCTACGATGTACTATTAAAGCACATTGCAGGCTTTCTGCTCTTTCAAAAGTGTCAAACTTGAGAAATTATCAATAAATGGAATACTTTATCGAAAAAAAAATATTTTCGTAATAATTTTGTAATTTTTTTGTAATATTTTATTATTAAATGCAACTTTTATTGTATAGAAAAAACGATTTTTCCTATA
>Ga0247608_10004646_pt1 | contig 15246 bp, 13 predicted proteins | sample 176DNAGHGlowgp2_FD_193490 | JGI IMG/M metagenome (GOLD analysis project Ga0247608, IMG submission 193490) | Sheep rumen microbial communities from Palmerston North, Manawatu-Wanganui, New Zealand - 1766 DNA GHGlow gp2 | ecosystem: Host-associated > Mammals > Digestive system > Stomach > Rumen ...
TCATCAATATTTCTAGAAGTCATTTCCCTATATTTGTTATTATCTAAGGCTTTTACATCAAATATAACTAAATCAACATATTTAAGTATTTCATCATATTCTCCATCACCATATCCACTTGTATCTAGTGCTGTATGAATATTACATGTCTTACATAGTTTTAATGTTTCAATTAAAAAGTCTTTTTGTAATAGGGGTTCACCACCTGAAAACGTAACACCACCATTATCATCAAAATAATTTTTATATTTTAATATTCTTCTAACTAGTTCTTCACTTGTCATTTGAAGTTTTATTTCATTATTCCACATTTCAGGATTATGACAAAATAAACATCTTAATTTACATCCTTGTAAAAATACAACTATTCTAATTCCTGGACCATCAACTAGTCCCATTGTTTCAATTGAATTAATATTTCCTATCATAAACTACCATGGAATGTTCTACTTATTACTTCAAGTTGTTGTTCACGACTAAGTCTATTAAAATGAACTGCATAACCTGAAACTCTTATTGTTAATGTTGGATATTTTTCAGGATGATCCATTGCATCAATAAGTGTTTCTCTATTTAAAACATTTACATTTAAATGATGTGCCCCTTGTTTAAAATATCCATCTAAAATATGAGTTAAATTATCAATTCTTTCTTCTAATGTATGACCAAGCGCATTAGGAGTAATAGAAAATGTATTTGAAATACCATCTCTACAACAAGATTCATAATCAAGTTTAGCTACTGAATTTAAAGATGCTAGTGCACCAGATGAATCTCTTCCATGCATTGGATTTGCTCCTGGCGCAAAAGGTATGTGTGCTTCTCTCCCATCAGGTGTTGCTCCTGTATTTTTACCATACATAACATTTGATGTAATAGTTAATATTGATAAAGTATGCTTTGCATTTCTATATAAAGGATGTTTTCTTAGTTCATTAATGAAAAACTCAGTTAGCCAAGTAGCTATACTATCAACTCTATCATCATCATTTCCATATTTTGGATAATCTCCATCGATTTCAAATGATGAAGTTATACCATTTTCATCTCTAATTGGCTTTACTTTTGCATATTTTATTGCAGATAATGAATCTACTGCAACAGATAATCCTGCTACACCAAAAGCCATAAGTCTTTCGACATTCGTATCATGTAATGCCATTTGACCTCTTTCATATGCGTATTTATCATGCATATAGTGAATTGTATTCATAGCATCTACATATATTTTTGCTACTTTAGATAAAACTAACTTATAGTTATCAAGTACCTTATTGTAGTTTAATACTTCATCATTATCTTTATCTATTCCATCTATTACTTGTTTAAAGCTTAATTCATCAACTCCACCATTTATTGAATAAAGTAATGCTTTTACTAAATTACAACGTGCCCCAAAAAATTGCATTTGACGACCAACTTTCATTGCTGATACGCAACATGCGATTGCATAATCTTTACCATAAATTGGTCTCATTAAATCGTCATTTTCATATTGAATTGCATCAGTTTTGTTTGTAATAAATGCACAATATTTTTTAAAATTATCTGGCAATTTAGTACTCCAAAGAATAGTCATGTTTGGCTCTGGAGATGATCCTAAATTAACAAGTGTATTTAGATATCTAAATGAATTTTTAGTTACTAATGATTTTTTATCATTTAACATTCCGCCTATTGATTCAGTAACCCAAGTAGGATCACCTGCAAATAATTCATTATATTCAGGTGTTCTTAAATGACGCGCAAGTCTTAACTTAATTATAAATTGATCAATTAACTCTTGTGCATCTTCTTCAGTAATTATACCTTCTTCTAAATCTCTTTCTATATAAATATCTAGAAATGTAGAAGTTCTACCTAAACTCATAGCAGCACCATTATTTTCTTTAATTGCTGCTAGATATCCAAAATAAACCCATTGAACTGCTTCTTTCGCATTCTTTGCTGGTACAGATATATCAAATCCATATTTACTTGCCATTGTTTTAATTAATCCTAAGGCTCTTATTTGTTCAGATATCTCTTCTCTAAGTCTAATTGTTTCTTCAGTTGTAGTACTAGAATATAAATCATAATCTTTTTTCTTTTCTTCAATTAAAAAATCAATTCCATAAAGCGCTATTCTTCTATAATCACCTATGATTCTACCTCTTCCATATGCATCAGGAAGTCCAGTTAAAAGATGAGCACTTCTTGCTTTTCTCACCTTTTTAGTATATGCATCAAAAACACCTTGATTATGTGATTTTCTATATTCATTAAAATACTTATCAACTGTGTCATCAAGTTTATATCCATATGCTTCTAATTCTTGATAAACCATTCTAATTCCGCCATATGGATTTACAATTCTTTTTAATGGTGCATCTGTTTGAAGTCCAACAATCACTTCATTTTTTTTATCAATGTACCCTGGTTCAAATGTATCTATACCAGACATAATATGTGTTTCTACATCCAGTACTCCTTTTTCTAATTCTTTTTTTAGTAATTCTGTACATTTATTCCAAATACTACTAGTTTTTTTTGATATTCCTTTTAAAAATGATTCGTCCCCAGTATATTCTTTATAGTTTTCTTCTATGAAGTTTTCTACATCTATATTATTTTTCCATTTATTACCTTTAAAATTTTTCCATGCTTCCATAACACACCTCTAGCTTAATTGTTTTAAAAAATAACTGAATTACAGTTATTTTAAATTTTCTGTCATAATTTTTAATACTTTTTCATTGTTTTCAGATGAAATGTATATATAATATCCGTTTACTTCTTTTGAAAGATGGTTTTTAACCATATCTGCTTTTTTAGTATAATCAGTTTTTTCTTCTTCAGATATTTCTGTATTCATATCTATTTGATTTCTTAATCTATCTTCAAGCTGTTTAGCATATGAATCTAAAGATTCTTTTACTCTTTTTTTATTATCTTTTTTAGGTTTAATTGCAATATAGAATTTTGAATCTAAAAGATATGGAACTGCACCAACATAGTTTTCAACATCTTCTACTCTTACACCTAACTGAGTTGATAACAAATTATCATCAAGAACTTTTAAATCACCAAAATATGTTTTCATGTCATCTGTACTTTCTAATTTTTTTACAATTTTCTCATTACTACTTCCATATTTTGATTTAATTTTCTCGCTATCTGACTTACCACATCCAGTAACAACAAATAATAAAGATAGTGCTACTATTAAACTTTTTTTCATTTTATCATTCTCCTATCTTAACTTAATTTTAACATATATATTTAAATTTTAAAATACCTTACTTAAAAATTTTTCTTCATTCCATATTTCGATATTTAATTTAACAGCTTTATCATATTTACTTCCTGGATTAGATCCTACAATTACTACATCAGTATTTTTACTTACAGTTCCTGTTATATTACCACCATTTTTTTCAATTAGTTCTTTTGCCTCATCGCGAGTAAGTTTCTCAAGTGTACCTGTTAAAACAAAGTTTTTATTTTTAAATTCTTCATTTTCAATTGAATCTTCTTTCAAATACTTCATATTAACACCTATTTCTTTTAATTTATTTATTGTATTAATATTTTTTTCTTCTTTAAAAAATTCATATACACTTTTAGCAATTATTTTACCTATATCTTTAATTTCTATTAATTCTTCTAAACTAGCATTCATTAAATTATCCATTGTTTTATATTTATTTGCTAATATCTTAGCGGTTTTTTTACCAACATGTCTAATTCCGAGTGCAAATAAAAGTTTTTCTAATGATTCCTTTTTACTGTTTTCAATTCCTTCAAGTAAATTATTTATACTTTTTTCTCCAAAACCTTCTAATTCCATTAAATATTCTTTAAATTTATTTAATTTATAAAAATCAGTAATATTCTTTAAATATCCCATATTATAGAAATCTTCTACTATCCTATCTCCAAATCCATCAATATTTAGTGCATCCCTTGATGCATAATGAATTAATCCTTCTATGTGCTTAGCATCGCAATATGGATTTGTACAGTAATATGCACTCTCATTTTCTTTTCTAACAAGTGAACTCCCACATATTGGACAAGTATTTGTCATTACAAATTCTTGTTCATTTCCTGTTCTTCTTTCAATCAATGGTTTAACAACTTCAGGTATTACATCGCCTGCTTTTTTTATATAAACCATATCACCTATTTTAAAACCTTTTTCTTTTACATAGTCTTCATTATGTAATGTTGCTTTTGATATAACTGATCCCATAAGTCTAACAGGTTCAAGTATTGCATTAGGTGTTACTTGTCCAGTTCTACCAACACTAAATTTTATATCTTTTAATTTAGTTATTACTTCCATAGCGGGAAATTTATATGCAGTTGCCCATTTTGGATATTTAACAGTATAGCCTAGTTTTTTTTGTCCATTTAAATCATCTAATTTAATTACTATTCCATCAATTTCGTATGGTAACTCATCTCTTTTTGAAGTCCAATAATTAACATATTCTAATAATTCTTCTATACTATCTACTTTTTTTATATTAGGGTTAATTACAAATCCTAACTCACCCATAAATTTTAAAGCATCTGAATGAAAATGAATATCAAAATCTTCTGGGTTTGGTAAATGATAAATAAAACAGTCTAAATTTCTACTTGCAGCAACTTTAGAATCTAATTGTCTAACACTCCCTGCTGCTGCATTTCTAGGATTGGCAAACTCTTCTTGATTATTATATCTTCTTTGTTCATTAAGTGATTCAAGGGCTAATTTACTCATATATATTTCACCACGTACTTCAATATCAATTGGTTTAGATATTGTAAGTGGAATACTTTTAATTGTTTTTACATTATGAGTTATATCTTCTCCAGTAACTCCATCACCACGGGTTGCGCCTCTTACTAATTTACCATTTTTATATAAAAGAGATACTGATAATCCATCTATCTTTAATTCAACTACATATTTTGGATTTGGTATTTCTTTTTTTACTCTATCGTGAAACGCCATTATATCACTTTCATTAAATACATTGCTTAAACTAAGCATTGGTATTTCATGAGTTACTTTATTAAATGAATCTATTACTTCTCCACCAACTCTAGTAGTTGGTGAATTATCCTTTTTAAGTTCAGGATATTTTTCTTCCAGTTTCATTAATTCTTGCATATACCTATCATATTCTTGATCGGTAATAGTTGGTTTATCTAAAGTATAGTATTCAAAACTTGCTTTATTAAGTATTTCTATTAATTCTTCAATTCGTTTTTCTATCATATATTCACCCCTAAACTAAAAATAGAATTTCTTCTATTTTTCTTTTTGTAATGCTTGATATATTACACCAAATAAGAAAAGTGCTCCAAATATAATTCCTAGCCAAAAAAATACATTTTTATTTTGACTAAATATCCATTCTTTAACTATTTCTGATTTTTTTTGTAAAGTATCCATTATTGATAACATTTTATTACTCCTTTCTTATACTTTTATGACCTTTAATTAATTTTTGAATTCCATGTGGATGTGGGAATGCAACAGTTAAAATTCTATCTTCAACAGTTATAATTACACCACTTCCAAATTTATCATGTACAATATGATCTCCTATTTTGTATTCTATAGATTTATCTACGCTATTATTAAAATTAACTTTAGTAACTGTTTTTTCATTATCTTTATCTAATAAATCTTCGTTAATTTCATTTATAAATCTACTTGGTTGATTTACATAATCCATACCATATAATAATCTTTTTCTTGCATTAACTAAGTATAATTCTTTTCTAGCTCTAGTTATTGCAACATAACATAGTCTTCTTTCTTCTTCTAGTTGTTCACTTTCAAAGAATGAATTTTTATGTGGGAATACTCCCTCTTCAAGTCCTATAATAAATACAGTATCAAATTCTAATCCCTTTGCAGAATGAACTGTCATAAGTGTAATTAAATCACTACCATCTTTATGCTCTTCTATATCTGATACTAGGCTTATTTCATATAAAAATTCTTCTAATGATATTATACCATTTTTTTCTTCAAATGAACGTGTAATAGACTTAAATTCTTCTAAGTTTTCAAGTCTTACTTCTGCTTCTAAAGTTTTTTCATTTTCAAGTTCTTGTTTAATACCTGTTTTATTAAGTACATAATCTATTAATTCAGTTAATGAATGATTAAGTTCATATTCTATTAAATCAAAAACCATATTTTTAAATTCTAGTTCTTTACCACTATCAATTGCTTCAAACATTGATGCATTTTCTAAATTAGCTTTTGACAAAATTTTTTCAATCGTCTTTTCGCCTATTCCTCTTTTAGGAACATTTAAAATTCTTTGTAAACTTATATCATCTCTAACATTATGTATTAATTTTAAATAAGCAATTAAATCTTTTATTTCTTTTCTATTATAGAAATAAAAACTTCCTACAACTCTATATGGAATATTTTCTCTAAGTAAATATTCTTCCATTAAACGAGATTGAGCGTTTGTTCTATATAATACTGCTATTTCATCTTTTGGAACACCGTTTTTTATTTGATTTTGTATTTCTTTTGTAACATATTCAGCTTCTTCTTTTTCATCATAACATCTATGGTATTTGATTTTTTTACCTAAATCATTTTGTGTCCATAAGTTTTTTTCTTTTCTAATTTTATTATTTTTTATTACATCATTAGCAGCATTTAATATATTTTTTGTTGATCTATAGTTTTCTTCAAGCATAATTATATTGGCATTTTTATAATCTTTTTCAAAGTTCAAAATATTTTTATAATTAGCTCCTCTCCATGAATATATAGATTGATCTGAATCCCCTACAACGCATATATTTTTATATTTTGATGCGATTAACTTTGATAAAATATATTGTGCTTCATTTGTATCTTGATATTCATCTATTAAAATGTATTTAAATCTATCTTGATATTTTTTTAAAACATCGCTATTACTTTTAAATAAATCTATAGGTAGTTTCAATAAGTCATCAAAATCAAGTGAATTACTTCTTATTAGTTTGTTTTGATATTTTTCATAAACTTTTAAAACTATTTTATCAAAATCTGTAGCTGCATATCTTTCATAAGTACTTGGATCCATCAATTCATTTTTAGCGCCACTAATCATACTTTTTATTGTTTTTGGATTATATTGCTTTGGATCTAAGTTTTCTTCCTTTAATATTTTTTTTATTATTGTAAGTGAATCATCACTGTCAATTATAGTAAAGTTTTTGTCAAATCCAAGTAAATTACCATATTCTTTTAAAATTAGCAATCCAAAAGAGTGAAATGTTGAAATTTGAATTTTGTACGCTAAAGGTCCTAGCATAGAAAGCATTCTATCTTTCATTTCTTTTGCTGCTTTATTTGTAAAAGTTATTGCTAAAATACTTTCAGGATCTACTCCAACTTCATCTATTAAGTATGCTACACGATTAGTTAAAACTGTAGTTTTTCCGCTTCCAGCTCCTGCTACTATTAATATTGGACCATCTACTGTCTTGATGGCTTTAACTTGTTGATCATTTAATCTACTTAAGTCCATATTATCACCATAATAATAATATCACAAAAGTAGTTATTAGATAAAGTGTTTATTTAATTTACAGTTAAATAAATGTAAATTTACTAAATTGTGCTTACACAAAAAAAATAGTGCTGAATATAATACTATGAATGGAAGGAGAGATTTATGAAAAAAATTGTATACACACTAGTAGCTGTGTTTATAATTATTGTGCTAGGCATATTGTGTATGTTTGATAAAAAACAAGATAATCTTAAAAAAGTTAAAGTAGCTGAGGTAGCTCACAGTATTTTTTATGCACCACAGTATGTAGCTAAACAACTAGGATACTTTGAAGATGAAGGATTAAAAGTTATTTCATCTTAACTCCTGGTGCTGATAAGGTTAGTGCAGCTGTATTATCAGGTGATGTAAATATTGGTTTTTGTGGAAGTGAAGCAACAATCTATATTTACAATCAGGGAGAAAAAGATTATTTAGTGAACTTTGCTGGTCTTACTAAAAGAGATGGAAGTTTTCTTGTATCAAGAAAAAAATATGATAACTTTAAATTAGAGGATATTAAAGGAAAATCAATAGTTGGTGGCCGTCAAGGTGGAATGCCAGAAATGACTCTAGAATGGGCATTATCACAAAATGGAATTAATCCAAAAGAAGATGTTACGATAGATACAAGTATTGCTTTTGCTTCTATGGCTGGTGCGTTTATTGGTGGTAATGGTGATTTTGTTACATTATTTGAACCTCAAGCATTACAAGTTGAAAAAGAAGGATATGGATATGTTGTTGAATCTATAGGAAAACTTGGAGGTGTGGTTCCATATACATCGTATAATGCTCAAAAAAGTTATATTAAGAATAATAAAGATGTAATTGAAAGTTTTACAAAAGCAATTCAAAAAGGAATTGATTATGTATATACTCACACAGATAGTGAAGTAGCAAATGTTATATTAAAAGAATTTCCTGATACTTCACTAAATGATTTAGAAAAAATTGTTAAAAGATATAGAGATAATGATTCATGGTTTAAAACAACATATATACAAAAGGAAAACTTTGAACATATAGAAGAAATAATGGAGCATGCAAATGAACTTAAAGAACGAGTTCCATATGACAAACTTGTAGACAATAGTTTTTCAAAGAAAAATGAATAAAATTTTAAATATTAAAAATTTAAGAAAAATTTATCACACAAAGAAGGAAGAAACTATTGCCGTTGATAATTTTTCTTTTTCTTTGTCAGATGGAGAGTTTATAGCAATCGTAGGACCAAGTGGATGTGGTAAATCAACTATTTTATCAATTCTAGCAAATCTTGAAGATAAATCTGGTGGAACTATTGATATAAAAGAAAATAGTAAAATCGGATATATGTTACAAAGTGATTGCTTATTTGAATGGAGGACAATACTAGATAACTGTTTACTCGGTCTTGAAATTAATAAAAATCTAACAAATGAGAATAAAAAATATGTACTTAATCTATTAAGAACATATGGCTTATATGATTTTATTAATAGTCACCCATCTAATCTATCAGGTGGTATGAGGCAAAGAGCTGCCTTAATTAGAACACTTGCAACAAAGCCAGATATCCTTCTATTAGATGAGCCATTTTCTGCTCTTGATTATCAAACAAGACTTGCCGTTTCAGATGATGTATTTAGAATAATTAAAAAAGAAAATAAAAGTGTGATTATGGTTACACACGATTTAGCAGAAGCAATAAGTATGGCAGACAAAGTTATAGTATTATCTAAAAGACCATGCACTATTAAAAAAATAATACCTATTGAAATTGAAAATAAATCAACACCTATCGAAAACAGGAAATCAAAAGAATTTTCCAAATATTATGAAGAAATTTGGAAGGAGATTGATTTCAATGTATAGTGATGAACATTTAAAATATTTAAAAAAGATTAAAAAAACATCTATACTTGTAAAATTTGTACAAATTCTAATATTATTAATTTTCATTCTTACATGGCAGATACTTGCTGATACACATGTAATTAATACATTTATTTCTTCTAGTCCTAAGGAAGTTATAAAAACAATTGTTGATCTTTATAAAACTAACAATCTATTTAATCATATTTTTATAACTTTATATGAAACAATTGTAAGTTTTTTAATAGGTACAATACTTGGTATAGTAATTGCAACAGTTTTATGGTGGAATAAATTTATAGCGAAAGTAATTGACCCTTATTTAACAATATTAAACAGTCTTCCTAAAGTAGCACTTGGTCCTATTATTATAATATGGGTTGGCGCTAAAATGAGTTCTATCATACTTATGGCTTTATTTATATCAACAATAATAACTATTATAAATGTATATCAAGGATTTATTGAAACAGATATAAACAAAATAAAATTAATGAAATCACTAAATTCTAAAATACATCAAATTTATTTTAAACTTGTATTACCAAGTAGCTTTCCAAATATAATAAGCGCATTAAAAATAAATATAAGTATGTCGTTTATAGGAGTAATAATGGGTGAATTCTTAGTTTCAAAAGAAGGAATTGGATTTTTAATTATGTACGGGTCACAAGTATTTAATTTAAACTTAGTAATTACTGGTATATTTATATTATCTATTCTTTCTGCAATCATGTATTACTTAATAGCATTTATAGAAAATAAAATAAACACTAAAAGATCAGAAAATTAAAACTGATCTTTTATAATTATAAATATCTAAATGGAAGATTTTTCCAATAATATATTATAATACTTTCTATATTTAAACCCACCTTTATGCTAGGTGTGTGATATTTTGATATAACTTTATAATTTATTTAAGGTGGTGTTAGCAATGAGTATAATAGAAGAAAGACTAGATATAAGAGAAATCTTTAAAACCAATTTAAGATACTATAGACTTAAAAATAAAATGACACAAGAAGATTTAGCATTCAATTCTGATTCATCAGATAAATATATATCTGATTTAGAACGAGGAATATTTTCTCCTAGCTTAGAAAAATTAGAAGAGCTTGCAGCAGCATTAAATATTGAAACATATTTACTGTTAAAACATGATGAGGAGCATTTAAATGTCCCAAATAGATTAGATTTAGTTACTAAAACTAGAAAAAGTAAAAGAATACATTAAAAATAGATTGAATAACCAATCTATTTTTTATTTTAATTCATCAGTAGCCTTAGACGATAAAGATAAATCAGAAGTTCTCCCATCTAAATATGCATAATATGCAGCAGCACCAATCATAGCTGCATTATCTGTACAGTATTTAATTTCAGGTACTGTTAATTCTATATTATTATCTGTACATAATTTTTCAAATTTTTCTCTTAACCCTTGATTTGCTGAAACACCACCAGCAATAATTAAATTTTTTACATTGTATTTTTTTAAAGCTTTCATAGTTTTTTTACTTAATATTTCAACTACTCTATTTTGAAAAGAACATGCAAGATTTTCTCTATTAATAATATTACCTCTTTGTTCTTCATTATGAACTAAATTAATAACTGCACTTTTAATTCCACTAAAACTAAAATTATATGTATCATCATCAAGTGGTAATGGTAAGTTATATGTATCTTTACCTTGATGAGCTAACTTATCTAGCTTAGGACCACCTGGGTATGGAAGATTTAAGATACGAGCAACTTTATCATATGCTTCTCCTACAGCATCATCCAAAGTACCTCCTATTTTCTTAAAAGAATAGTCTTTTTCCATTAAAATTAGTTCAGTATGCCCTCCACTAACAACTAATGAAATAAGTGGAAATTCAAGTCTTTTAACGAGGTTATTGGCATATATATGTCCTGCTATATGATGAACTGGTATTAATGGTTTATCATAAATATACGATAATGTTTTAGCAGCTTGCATTCCAACTAGTAATGACCCAATTAATCCAGGTCCATACGTAATAGCAAATGCATCTATATCATTCATAGTCATATTAGCTTTAGTAAGTGCTTCTTCTATAACCACGGTTATATTTTCTATATGACTACGACTTGCTATTTCAGGTACTACTCCACCATATAATTTATGAATTTCAATTTGTGATGAAATAATTGTACAAATTTCTTTTGTACCATCTTCTATTATTGATACACTTGTTTCATCACAGCTTGATTCAATTGCTAAGATTTTCATTTTTTTCACCTTCTAACTTCAACTCAAGTAGTAATGCTTGAGCATCTTTATAATAGTTTTTTCTAACAGCAACTTGTATAAAATTATATTTTTTATATAAATTTATTGCTGATAAGTTATGTTCATTTACTTCTAATGTTATGTTAATACATTTATTTTTTTTCGCATCATCTATCATATATTTAATTAATGAACTAGCAATTCCTTTTCTTCTATATAATTCATCTACAACAATATAATTAAGTTCAGCTCTATCATAGTATATTGAATAATCAATAAATCCAACCGCATGATTATCTATTAAATAACAATATCTTTTTACAAATATGTTATTAGAATCAATATTATAATTATTAAGTAATGATTTTAATTCATCAAGATATTTATTGTTAAAACTAACAATCATTTTTTATTCTCTTTTCTTCCGCTTCAGTTAATTTTAAATAATTAGGTACTAACTTATGAGGTAAAACACCAGCATCATCTTTATGCTTATCAATTATTTTAAGTATGTTATACTTTGGCTTTATAGTAACTATATTATCAAAATCATCTAAACTGACAATTTTATAATTATCTAATTTTAGTTCATCTATTTTAATATATTTATCATTTTGAATAACATTTAAATCACTATCATAGATACCAGCAAATACATAATTACGTCTTGCATCAATTAATGAAACTACATTACCATTATCTATAGTAGATGCAAAACATTCAAGTGAAGAAACTGGAATAACTTTCTTATTTAAAGTCCAAGCCATCGTTTTAGCAATCGTAACACCGATTCTTACTCCAGTAAAGGATCCTGGGCCATTTACAACAAAGATAGTATCAATATCATTAGGTAAAATATTAGATTTTTTAAAACTCTTATCTATAAGAATAAAAATATTTTCTGATAATAATTTACTATTTTGAAATTCAACATATGAAAGTATAGTGTTATCTTTGATAATAGAAACAACTGCATTAGAATTAGAAGTATCTAAAAAGAGACTTTTCATAAAACAGCCTCACATAAATCTTCATATTGTTTTCCATATGGTTTTAAAACTAAAACTCTTTTATTTTCATCAACTATTCTAAACTTTATTTCTAATCTTTCTTTAGGTAAAATATCTTTTATTGTTTCTGCCCATTCAATAACTACAACTCCACCTTTATTAAAATATTCTTCGATACCAATACCATCAGTATTACCATCAAGTCTATAAACATCCATATGATATAAAGGTAATTCACCATCATATTCCTTAATTATAGTAAATGTAGGAGAAGTAATTGTTTCCTTAATACCTAAAGCATTAGCAATACCCTTTGTAAAAACTGTTTTACCACTTCCAAGTTCGCCATCTAAACATATTATCATATTAGGAAATTTTTCTGATTCAAAATTCTGCGCTAATTCAATTGTATCAAACTCACTTTTTGTTGTTATTTTATATTCCATAATTAGTCGAGTAGACAAACCCGACATTCACCTCTCTTTATCTCTGTCTGACATATTAATTATAACAAAAAAAAAAGCATATACACAATACTTTTAAAAAAAAAGCAAAAAAAAATTGGCAACTACCTATTTTCACTTACACTATCTTCGGCGTAAAAGTGCTTAACTGCTGTGTTCGAGATGGGAACAGGTGTATCCACTTTGCTATCGTTACCAATTTAAATATATTAGAGAAATAATTCTCTGAAAACATGATAATGTGTTACTCATCTTCAAAAAACAATTTATGATTAAATCTTCGTTCTATTAGTACTAGTCAGCTCAACATGTCGCCATGCTTCCACCTCTAGCCTATCAACCAGTTAGTCTTCCTGGAAACTTATTTCATAAAGAAGGGAAAACTCATCTTGAAGTTGGCTTCCCGCTTAGATGCTTTCAGCGGTTATCCATTCCATACATAGCTACTCTGCACTGCCACTGGCGTGACAACAGATACACCAGAGGTATGTCCGTTCCGGTCCTCTCGTACTAGGAACAGCTCTCCTCAATTTTCCTACGCCCACGACGGATAGGGACCGAACTGTCTCACGACGTTCTGAACCCAGCTCGCGTGCCACTTTAATGGGCGAACAGCCCAACCCTTGGAAGCGACTTCACCTCCAGGATGTGACGAGCCGACATCGAGGTGCCAAACACCACCGTCTATGTGAACTATTGGGTGGTATCAGCCTGTTATCCCCGGGGTAACTTTTATCCGTTAAGCGACGACCATTCCATACTGAATCGCCTGATCACTAAGTCCTGCTTTCGCACCTGCTTGACTTGTAGGTCTCGCAGTTAAGCTCCCTTATACCTTTACACTCTTCGAATGATTTCCGACCATTCTGAGGGAACCTTTGAGCGCCTCCGTTACTCTTTAGGAGGCGACCGCCCCAGTCAAACTGCCCACCAGACACTGTCCCTATACCGGATTCACGGTACCAGGTTAGAAATTCAGTCCATTAAGGGTGGTATTCCACTTGTGACTCCTCTAGAACTGGCGTCCTAGTCTCTAAGTCTCCCACCTATTCTCTACATAATAAACCGAATCCCAATATCAAGCTGCAGTAAAGCTCCACGGGGTCTTTCCGTCCTGTCGCGGGTAACCTGCATTTTCACAGGTATTAAAATTTCACCGAGTCTATGGTTGAGACAGTGCCCAGATCATTACACCTTTCGTGCGGGTCGGAACTTACCCGACAAGGAATTTCGCTACCTTAGGACCGTTATAGTTACGGCCGCCGTTCACTGGGGCTTCAATTCGCACCTTCGCAATATCGACTTGCGTCTAGCTAAGTACTCCTCTTAACCTTCCAGCACTGGGCAGGCGTCAGCCCCTATACATCGTCTTTCGACTTAGCAGAGACCTGTGTTTTTGGTAAACAGTTGCCTGGGCCTATTCACTGCGGATCAATTTCTTGATCACTCCTTATCCCGAAGTTACGGAGTCATTTTGCCGAGTTCCTTAACCATAGTTCTCTCGCTCACCTTAGGATACTCTCCTTGCCCACCTGTGTCGGTTCTCGGTACAGGCACCTATATAATTAACCCTAGAAACTTTTCTTGGAAGTTTAGCGTCAGAAGATTTCAAGCAAGCTCTTCACCATCACACTTCAGCTGTATAGTATTACGGATTTTCCAGCATACTAGCCTTTGTGCTTAGACCAGAATCCAATAACTGGCTCTTCCTAGCTTCCTTCGTCATTCCATCAGTTATATAGGTGGTACAGGAATATAAACCTGTTGTCCATCGACTACGCCTTTCGGCCTCGCCTTAGGTCCTGACTTACCCTGGGAGGACGAGCCTTCCCCAGGAACCCTTAGGCAAACGGTGGATGGGATTCTCACCCATCTTGCGCTACTCATACCGGCATTCTCACTTCTAATCGCTCCAACAGTCCTCTCGATCTATCTTCGCCGCAATTAGAACGCTCCCCTACCACTGTAACATTGTTACAATTCGCAGCTTCGGTAATATGCTTAGCCCCGGTACATCTTCGGCGCAGTGTCACTCGACTAGTGAGCTATTACGCACTCTTTAAAGGATGGCTGCTTCTAAGCCAACCTTCTAGCTGTTTTGACAA
>Ga0247608_10004650_pt1 | contig 15236 bp, 8 predicted proteins | sample 176DNAGHGlowgp2_FD_193490 | JGI IMG/M metagenome (GOLD analysis project Ga0247608, IMG submission 193490) | Sheep rumen microbial communities from Palmerston North, Manawatu-Wanganui, New Zealand - 1766 DNA GHGlow gp2 | ecosystem: Host-associated > Mammals > Digestive system > Stomach > Rumen ...
GTTCTATCCCACCATCGTCGACATCTTCGGCACCCAACTCAGTGTGATGGAAGAATACATGAAGGCCGACGACCACATCAACCTGATGTATGCCGACAACCACGCCGGTTTGGCCAATACATGGAAGAACTTCCAAGGTCAAATCCTCATGCTCCGCAAGAACAAAGTCTCTGAGACTAAGGTTGCCTTGGAGAAGGACTTCACCAAGTGGGTCAACGGCGATCCGAAGCGCAAGGCCGAATATGGCAACGCCCTCCCGAACCTGAAGGAAGCCTATAAGACTTTGGGCAACGTGGCTAAGAGCATTTATTATCCCAACTTCGTGTCCCAAGCCGGTCCTGCTGGCATCGCCGCACAGTTTGGTTCCTATTATCAAGCCTATCTCGACAAGGACAAGGACGCCCAAGAGATGTCGCTGATGCTGCTGCAGCAAATGGATGTCGATGGTCTCTTTGCAGAGACTGACCCGCAGGTCGAGAAGAAGACCTTCAGCGAGATGCTGAAGACCTACAAAAAGGCTTTCAAAGCCGAAGAACTGCCTGAGATCTACAACATCATCGACAAGAAGTTCAAGGGCGACATCGACGCTTTCACTGAGGACGTATACACCAATTCCATCTTCGCCACGCCCGAAAACATCAAGGCTTTCATTGCCAAACCCAACCCCAAGAAGATCGGCAAGGACTATGCCTACATCATGAACACCTCGATGATGGAAGTCATCATGGGTGCCATGGGCGACTACCGCAACGCCATGCAAGCCGTGAGCGAGAACGACCACATCTTCGTGAAAGGTCTGCGCGAATATTACGCAGCCACCCAACCTGGCAAGAGCCTCTATCCCGATGCCAACTCAACGATGCGTATGAGCTACGGTTCGGTGCAAGACTACATGCCCGCCGATGCCGTGCATTACGACTATGTGTGCACCGCCAACGGTATCCTTGAGAAATACGTGCCCGGCGACTACGAGTTTGACGCCCCCAAGCGCCTCATCGACCTTATCGAGAAAAAGGACTTCGGCGCCTATGCCGACGACAACGGCGAACTCATCGTGTGCTTCCTGTCGACCAACGACATCACGGGCGGCAACTCGGGTAGCCCCATCATGAACGGCAAGGGCGAACTGCTCGGTCTTGCCTTCGACGGCAACTGGGAAGCCATGAGCGGCGACGTCAACTTTGAGCCCAAGCTGCAACGTACCATCAACGTTGACATCCGTTATGTGCTCTTCATCATCGACAAGTACGCCGGTGCCACCAACCTCATCGACGAACTCGACATTCGCAGGGGCGAACCCAAGCCGCTGCGCGTGGAAGAGGAAAAGATTTAAAACGTTGTGAAAACCAACAAAAAACGGTCAATGTGCATCATTGGCCGTTTTTTTATTTACTTTTGCGGCAAATATGGCGAAGCGTTTTTGTATTATATTGTTTGTGTTTTTTGCCGTCGTAGCAGCAAAAGCCCAAAACGACACAGTTTTGTTTTCGGCTCAGGGCGGTTTTTATGAGGATGTCTTCACGTTGGAATTGTTTAATTCCAATCCCAACAACCACATCCGTTATACCACCAATGGCAACCGCCCTACTGCCCAGTCTCCGTTGTATTCCGAGGCTTTGGTATTAAATGCCGATTTGTATTCAGAATCTGATATTTATACTATTGTCAACACGATTCCTTCCACTTTCTATCTTCCCGACAGTATCCAGCATGCCATAGTTATTCGTGCGGCGGTGTTCGACGAGAACGACAGTTGCGTTAGCCAAGTGGTCACCAATTCGTATTTCATCCGTTCGTTGGGAAGCGATTTCCATGGCTTGCCCGTGCTCTCTATTAATGCTGATTCGTTGGCCTTGTTCGACTATGATACTGGAATCTTTGTTCCCGGTGTCAATTATGTCCCTGCTGATTCGACGCATACGGGCAACTATAAGATGAAGGGTGACGAGTGGGAACGCTTGATTAATTTAGAGTTTTACGACCCCGACAATACAGGCATCAACCAGCAGTGTGGCTTGCGTACGCATGGTGGTGCTTCGCGCTGGTTCCAACAAAAGGGAATGAAGTTGTATGCTCGCGAGGAGTATGGCCAAAAGCACTTTTTCTTCCGTTTTTTCAAGGACTCACCTATCGTCAAGTTCAAGCGCCTTAACTTGCACCCATTCCGTTGCAGCAACTGGCTGCAGATGGGCGGTACGGACTATATATCGCAAAAGGTGGCAGGAAAACTGTCTTTTGACGCCATGGCGGTTAGGGAAGTCGTGGTGTTTATCAATGGCGAGTATTGGGGAATCTATACGCTGGAAGAGTCTCCTGACGAGCGCTATATCAAAGACCATTATAATGCCGATCTCGATAGTGTGACCATCATCAAGTATTGGGGCGTGCCCAATTATGGCGACCCAGCGGAATGGCTCTCTTTTTATACCTGGATTCGTGATGCCGATCTGACTCAGCCTGATGATTCGGCCTATGCGTATTCGAAAATGGATGTGCCTGGCTTCATCGATTATGTCCTTTTCGAGACTTTTTCAGCTAACCTGGATTGGCCTGACAACAATGTGAAAATCAGCCAAATGGCTCCTGGTAGGCCATTTAGGATGATGTTTTACGATGGCGATGGGTGTTTTTCTAGACCTGAATATCAGGCTATTGACCATGCGCTTCATGTTGGGCTGAGTAGTCGGGTGTTAAGCCGTTTCATGGAAAACAAGGATTTCAGATTCCAGTTCTGCAAGCGTTATTTCGAACTCAAACACACTTTTTTTAGTTATGGTTTTTTGAAATCGGTATTAGACGAATATTGGAATCAAGTGAAAGGCGAGGTTGAGCGCCAATACCATAGGTTCCATTTTCCGTGGAGTGTGAACAGATGTTATGCGGATGTGGAGAAGGCCGATGAATTCATGCGCCTTCGTGACCAGTATTTCATGGAAGAGCTCAGTCCGTACCTTGATGTCAAGGAGAACAATCTGGCTGTGGTTTCGTGTCATCCCAATCCTTTCACTGACGAAGTCCAAATCATGTTGGATGTCGAACAATCGGGAGCGGTGGAACTTGCCATCTACGATGTTATGGGGAGGAAGGTTTTTGCCGAGGCGTGCCATCTTGTGGAAGGAGCAAACGTTTTCACCATACATCCTAAATTATCAGATGGCCTGTATGTATTGAAGCTGGGTGGCCATTCGCAGCGTATCGTTAGATACTAAGGATTGTCTATATTATAGTAGTTCTTTTTGATGAGATAGTTGACAATCCAACGGGCATCATAAAGGGATTGCTTCTCCACGGAGATACCGTTTTTGGCTGCTTTTTCCTCGATCTGCTTCATTAGCTCAGGCTTTGTTCGTATTTCTTCCACCTTCTCGGCAACGAGCTGTTCGACGCGGTCGCGTTTAGCCTCGGGGTTGGCCATGTCGCGCATCAACGGCTTGCCTTCAATGATGTTGTGGGCTTCCATGAGCAGCACTTGGTCCAACTTGGCGTTTTGGATAACAGTTTGGCAAGTCGAGAGGTTCCACATCCACGCCGAGTCTTTCTTGATCTCGTTGATGGCTATCGTCTCACGAACCCTTGGATTGCGTGCTGTTGGAATGTTGTTGCCTGCCAATTCATCAAAATAATGTTCGGGGTTTTCGAGAATCAGCTGGTCGGCTTCTTCCCATGTCAGACTCAGGCTGTCCATGAGGCGGGTGTGGACCTTGCTTACCTTGTCGTCGGCGACGCAGAAGCTCAACAGCGATCGTTCCACGAAGCCATAGGTCGCCTTATACATCTGGTTGCCGGTAGTGAACCACACCACATAGTCGGCGTCGAGCAGTTTCTCAATCATGTCAAGTTGAAGCACCTTGGCCTGTTGCGAGTAATTGGGCCCGAAATATGCCGTCGAGTTGTAGAACCAGAACTCGGACTGCGCAAAGATCTCATCGAAGGGAATGTAATAATGCATTCGCCAAAGATAAGAATTGCCGATAAACAAAACCTTTGGCTTCTTGACGGTTGAGTCAGTCACCACTGTGACGTCTGCATCGTAGAGCCTGTCGTAGGGATGGGGCAATGGGCGTATGAGGTTGAGGTTCATCTCGAGGTCGTGGTCGTCGTTTTGGGTCGAGTCGGCGCTTTCGTGGAAAGGTCCGATGGCCAATTGCGGCAAAGGCTCTCCTTTCAGCGTTGCCATAAGACGAAGCAGCGAGTCGGCGGCCAGCACCGAAGAGAAGCCCCAATGGGCACCTGTTTGCGAAATCAGGGAATAGGGGAGGGTGTCGGCTTCTTTTAAGGCCTGAAACCACGAGGTCATCTCAATGAATGGGAAGCCGTTTTCCTCAAATTGGGCGGCATAATACGCTCGGGCATTGATGGAGGTGGTGTCATGTTGTCGGTCAGGCAAATGTTCAGGATAGAGAAAACCTTTTTCGGGTGCCATGAACATAAGAAACTCAATGCCATAATCTTGAAGCACACCGCGCAGTTTCCACATCAACCTTGCCTCACGCTTGAAAGTCTCTCTGGCTTTTTGGGCATCGGGGAACCAGCGATACATCTCAGTGCCATAATAGTCGTTCACGTTTTGCTCGTAATACAGCCAGTTATGCTTGCCTGCCACGATGTCGTGGGCGTATGTCTTTCGATAGAAGTCCCAAAGGTATTGGTTGTAGAGCCTGATGACGGGTTCCCTGAAGCCGAAACGTTCGCTAAGTTGTTGCTCCATCTGCTTTTGGTAGTCACCAGAGCGAAACCCCTTGACGTTTAAAAGGGGATAGGGTGTGGAAGGATAGAAGCCATTCAAGGGTTGTGTTGGCACCCAGCCTGTGTGTTTCTGAACCATGGGTGCAAAAAGCACAAGCATCAATATGATGAACAGTATCAGGTCATATTTTGGCTTCTTGCTCATTTATTGCTGTTTGTTTTTGTCCATTTCAATGGCGTAAATGGCATTCAGGCGGAGCATTTCGTCAAGGTCGATGCCACGCTCGACGGCCTGTTGCTTGACGCTTTCGAACCATTCAGGCGTGTTCTTGATGTTTTGGATGATGTTTTGGATGCGCAGTTCCTCGCCTTCAGCGTCGCGGTCGACGAAGGCGTGTTGGGCGGTCTCGCAAAAGCCGAACATGTAGTCGTAGGCGTAGACAGAAGTGGTGATGACCATCACCAGGTCGACTTCGTCAATCACTTTGTACACGTCGGGATAGTATTTCACCTTGCCCAGGAACTCAATGTTCTTTGTGATGACCTCGTCGTTGTATTTCCAGTATTCGCATCGGTCGAAAGCGTCAGCGAAGGCCGATTCGTGCAGTTGGATGAAATAGCTGTCGGCGATGACGAGGATGTCGGGCTTGCGCAAGGTGGTGTCGCTGAGGGCCATGATGGGCTGTGGGATCGCGGGTTTGCGGATGGGCAATAACAGATTCATCAAGTGCTCGATTTCGCCGTCTTGCTTCGAGTAGTTGGTCGACAGGTTCTCGTCGACGCAAACGATATGCGGCATGTCCTGTCCGATGAGGCTGCCGATTTTTGTCAATACCGAGTCGGCCACAAAGGGGATGGTGCTTTCGGCCCAGTGGGTGCCGTAGCGTGAATAAAGCGGGTATTCCTTTTTGCCTTTGAGCGATTGGAAATAGCCCAAGAAGTCGATGTGTGGGATGCCGTTTTGCTCAAAGAGCCTTGTGTAGTATTGCTGCACGCTGAAGGGCATGATGGAGTCGCGGTAGCCTTGTGGCATGTGTTCGGGATAGACCCAGGTCTTCGACGGCGCTTCCACGAAAAGGAATTGGGTGCCGTGGTTGCGCAGGCTGTCGATGAGCACAAGGGTCTTCTCGATGTTGCGTTGGGCTTCGGCTTCAAAGGCTTCTTGCGATGCGTAGTGGTGCTCAAAAGTCTTGCCTGTCACCTCGTCGAGATACATCTTGAGATACATTTCCTTGTTTTCGCCACGGATGATGTTGTCGTTGGTCGATTTGCCGAACAACGAGAACAGACATTGGTTGTAGGATCGGATGCAAACTTCGCGGAAGCCGCTGTTTCGTTTGGCGTGGTCGGTCAGGTAGTTTTGGAAAGAGCCGTCGTAATAGGTCTTGAACGTCAGTTTGACGGGTTGTTCGTTGGGGACATAGCCCGACAGGGGCTTCATCTTCACGACATGCGTAAACCCTTGTAATAGCAAGGCGCAGAGCACCGCAAAGACGCAAACGAACTGGATGAGGAAGTGCTTGTTCTTTTTCATGGCTCAGAATCGGAAATAGATGAAGGGATTGAAGTCGGAAACACAAAGCGACCCTGCCGAAAGGACAAACAGTACCAAGGTGATGGCAAACATGGTCCACGAGAGGGGCTTGGAATAATGGTCGGCAAAGATGCTGTCTTGCAGCCGTTGTCCGAAGGGCAACAGTGTAAGGAAGGAGAACGCGATGGCAATGGCGAAGACGCACCAGAATTGTGCATCGCCGGCCACGGTGAGGCCATCCCTAAACGCGAACAAGGCTTGATAGAAGCCACCGGCATCGGCAGCCGTGTCGACGCGGAAGAGCACCCAACCCATGGCGACCAGGAAGAAGGTGATGACGACCGAAGGAACCGTGCCAGCTTTTTTCAGCAGGTTTTTCAGGAAGAGCTTGTCGGCGCAGATGAACAGACCGTGGAAGGCGCCCCAAAGGACGAAGTTCCAGCTGGCGCCGTGCCACAAGCCCGAGAGCAAGAAGCAGAGCCACAGGTTGAAATACATGCGTCCCTTGCCTTTTCGGTTGCCGCCAAGCGGGATGTAGAGGTAGTTCATGATGAAGTTGCCCAAGGTCATGTGCCAACGTTTCCAGAACTCGGTGACGCTGCGGCTGGTGTAAGGGTCGTTGAAGTTCTCGGGGAAGCGGAAGCCCATCATCTTGCCCAAACCGATGGCCATGTCGCTGTAGCCCGAGAAGTCGAAATAGATTTGGAAGGTGTAGGCGAGGATGCCTATCCAGGCGGTACCCGTGGCCAAGTCACCGTAGTTCATGCCAAACACTTGGTCGGCATAGAGGGCCATGGTGTTGGCAATGAGCACCTTTTTGGCCAAACCGATGACGAAGCGGTAGAACCCCAAAGTGCGGTCTTCCATCGTGCTGGTGCGCGAAACCAGTTGTGCCGCCACGCTGTTGTAGTTGACGATGGGGCCTGCGATGAGTTGCGGGAACATCATGATATACAGCACATAATCGGTCAGCTTCTGGCTGGGCGGTGTTGTGCCGCGATACACGTCAATGGTGTAGGTGATGCTTTGGAAGGTGAAAAACGAGATGCCGATGGGCAGTGCCACTTTCATCCAGCCGATAGGTTCGTGATGCGCCCAACCCAAGATGGCGTTGAGGTTCTCCATGAAGAAGTTGGCGTATTTGAAATAGAGCAGCAGCCCCAAGGCCATGACGACGGAAAGGCCACAAAGCAATCTCTTCGTACTGGTTTTCTCTGTTTTGGCCATGCCTCGCACCAAAAAATAGTTGACGATGCACTCGCCGACGAGTAGGAAAACGAAGTCGGGCGCGCCGTAGGCGTAGAAAACCAAGGAAAAGAGCAATAGGGTATAGTTTCTGAATTTCTGCGGCGTGACGAAATAGGCTATCAGGAAGATCGGCAGAAAAAAGAAAAGGAAGATGTTGCTGCTGAATACCATAAGTTGTTCTTATTTTTAATGTTGGTTATTGTTATCGTGTTCGTTCTTTTGCATTTGAAAGACATACGCGGCGTTCAACCTCAGGTTTTCTTCTACGCTGATGCCGCGTTCTTGGGCTTGTTCTTGTATGGATTTGAACCAGTTTGGGTCGCTTTTGATTGATTCCATGATGGAGCGGATGGCTTCTTGTTCTTGTATGCCCCCGTTGGCAAAGAGTTCAAAGGCGGATTGGGTAAAGCCGCTCATGTAGTTGAGCAGGTAGTTGGAGGTGTAGAGTGCAATCACGATGTCGGCTTGTTTCAGGGTTTCATCCGTGCCATAGAGTTGGTTGAGGTATTTCCAGTTCAACTCGGGTCTTGAGGATATGGAGGTTTGGTTATAGAGCCAGAAGTCCCAACGGTTGAAGGCATCGACGAAGCAGGAGCCTTGCAACGGCGTGAAGTAGCCGTCGCCAACGACAAGCAGGTTGGGTCGGTCTTTTCCGATGGTGTCTTGCAGGGTGAATATTGGTCGCGACGCCTTGGGTTTGCACATGGGCAGGAGCAAGTCGATGTGGGTCTCAAGTTCGCCGTCTTGGTCGGAATAATCGCGGCTGAGGTTGGGGTCGATGACTTCAATGCCGGGGAAGCGATAGTCCGTAATTGCTTCGAGTTTCCTTAATATCGAGTCGGCCACGAAGGGGATGGTGGCTTCGGCCCAGTGCGACCCCGTTCGTGTATAGAGCCGGTAGGGGAAGGTGTCTTTGATCGTTTTGAAATAACTGTAGAAATCGATGTGCGGGATGTCGTTTTCCTTGAAAAGCTCAATGTAATACTCTGCTAGAGAGAAGTCGGAGATGCTGTCTTTGAAGGCTTCGGGCATGGTTTCGGGATAGACGGCAGTCTTGGTCGGGCAGAAGACAAAGAGGAATTGGGTGCCATGTTGGTGAAGGCTATCGATAAGGGTCAGCGTCTCTCCAACATTCTTACGGGCATCGGCCTTGGCCTTTTCGATAGTGCCGTATTTGTTCGTTAGCAGTTTGCCAGTGATGTCGTCGATGGCACCTTTCAAATAGAGTTCGTGCTGGCTGCCTTTATACACGTTTTCGTTGGCGATTTTGCCGAAACAGCTATAGGCAACTTGGTTGTGGCATCGGCTGAAAAACTCCCTGAACCCCGTGTTCTTCCTCGCTTTTTGTTCAAGATACTCCTGATAGGAGCCGTTAATGTAGGTGGCCCAGGTCAAATCTTCTTTTTGTTCCCCGACCTTGACTTTGTCCGTATAGGGGCTTAAAGGTCGCGTCGGCACGACATGGGTGAAGCCTTGCAACGCAATGAATGCGAGCAAAACCATGAAGCTGGCGAATGGGATGATATAATGTCGAGGTTTGCCCATGATTAGAACCTGAAGTAGATGAACGGGCTGAAGCCGCTGGCATTCAAGGCGCCGAGGCAGAAGACGAAGGCCAGGATGCTGACGATGAAGGCCACGATGTGTTGCTGTTTGTTGTATTCAGTGAAATAGACTTTGTCTTGCACCTTGAGGCCGAACTTCGAGAGGGTGAAGAACGAGAAAAAGGCGGCCACGAGCATGGTCACATAGAGGTGCGGGTTGTCGCCGAAGTGGAACGGGGCGAAGTCGAAGGCGAACAGGCGCTTGATGAAGAGCCACGACAGGTCGATGCGCTCGATGCGGAAGAAACAGCGCGTCAGCACGATGATGAGGAAGGTGAAAAACACGCTCGGGATGCGCCCCAGCCGCTCGTTGAATTTCTTCAAAAACAGCTTGTCGGCGCAGATGAAGATGCCTTGCAAGGCACCATAGACCACGAAGTTCCACGCCGCACCGTGCCATAGGCCGCTGACCAGGAAACAGAACCACAGGTTGAAGTATTTGCGGGCTTCGGTCTTCACGCGGCTGCCACCCAAGGGGAAGTAAAGGTAGTTCTTGATGAACACGCTGAAGGTTTGGTGCCAGCGGCGCCAAAACTCGGAGATGGTGGTCGAGACGTAGGGGTTGTCGAAGTTCTCGGGAAACTTGAAGCCCATCATGCGGCCCAAGCCAATGGCCATGTCGCTATAGCCGGCAAAGTCGAAATAGATCTGGAAAGTGAAGGCGAAGATGGCAATCCAGGCGCTGGTGGAGTCGATGGTGGCAATCTTGTTGGCGATGTCGGCCAATTGGGCCGAGGTGAGCACGTCGTAGTTGGAAGGGCCAAGCACTTTGTCGACTTGGAATCCGATGACGTCGGCGATCAACACCTTTTTGCATAAGCCGATGACGAAGCGATAGAAGCCATGCAACCTGTCCGTATATAGCGACTCGCGGCTGCGGATTTGGTCGGCGATGTCGCAATAGCGCACGATGGGGCCGGCAATCAGCTGCGGGAACATGACGATGTAGAGCATGTAGTCGCTCAGCCGCTGCATCGGTTCGTTCACCTTGCGGTAGGTGTCCAAGGTGTAGGTGACGCTTTGGAACGAGAAGAACGAGATGCCGATGGGCAGCAGGATCTTGGTCCATTGCAGCGGCTGGCCTCCAAACCAGCCACGTACTGTGTTGATGTTCTGCATGGTGAAGTTGCCGTATTTGAAATAGAACAGCAGCCCGATGCTGATGGCTATCGAGATGCCGCAGAGCAGTTTCTTCATTCCGGGCTTCTCCACCTTGTTCATCCAGCGCACCAAGTAGAAGTTGGCGATGACCGACACGATGAGGTGGATGATGAACTCGGGCGCGCCCCAGGCGTAGAATACGAGCGAGGCGAGCAACAGGAAATAGTTGCGAACTTTCTTCGGCAGGATGAAATACACCAGGAAGAAAACTGGCATGAAATAGAGCAGGAATATGTTGCTACTGAATACCATAAGACTCTCTTATTTGAACAATTCTCCGTTTTCAATTTGTTGGTTGATAACCCATTGTGCATCTTGTTCCAACACAACGTCAATGGGCAAATCTCTTTCCTTGGCTTTTTGTTGGATCATCTGCATGATTTGTGGGTTGGGCCTCCAGTTCTTTATGATTTCTTGTTTTTTCATCTGGATGAATACTGCCGTGTCGAATACGAGTTCATCGCGTATGAGGGGCTCGTTTTTTGCAAAACGATCAGCTTCTTCATGCAGGGCATCGTCGATGCTGATGGCTTGTTTGTTGGCATACATCTGGATGGAGGTAAGCCAGTCTTTGTCGGCTTTGATGCGGTTGGTGAACAAGGCTTGTTCGATGCGCTTGGTGTTGCGGATGGTGGGCATAGCCTCTCCTTCAAGACCAGGGATGAGTTCTGGGTTGTTTTTCAGCATCCATTTCATTTGTCCACGCAATTCTTCTTCGGTAAGATCGTCATAGCCATCAAGGTGGCGGAACTTGTCGGCCAGTTCAGTTACTGTGGCGTCAAAGAGGCTGTCGCTCACGCAAAGTTGGAGCAAAGCGTCTTTGGCAAAGCTGTAGGTGGCTTCCCACCATTGGTGACCAGCCGAGTAGAATACCACATAGTCTGCGTTGAGGATGTGACTCAGCCGGTCGATGTCTTTCACGCTCTCTGTTTTGTTGTCGAAGCCTTCGTATGCGGTGTTGTTGTAGAACCAGATTTCCCTGTCTTGCATGATTTCTTTGACAGGCATAAACTCTGCCATGCTATAAATGAACGAATCGCCTACAAACAGCACCTTGGGCTTGCGGTGGGTACTGTCGGGCTCTACGGTGATGTTCGACTTGTATTGCGTTTTGTCGTTGTGAATGCGGAAGAGGAGGTTAAGCGTCTCCTCGTCACCTTCCAACTTGTCTGACTCGTAGGCGATAGGTGGGCCGATATGCAAGGTGGGGAATTTGGCTTCGCCCTCCAGGGTGTTGATATAACGGAACAGGGAATCGAAACCGTAGATGGACGCGTAGCGCCAATGGGAGTCGGTTTTGGGAAAGAGAGGAAACGAGGCTGTATCTCTCATGCTGACAAACCAATCGGTCATGTTGATGAAGGGGAAGCCAGTCTCTTCCATACGACGACAGAAATAATCATCGATGTGGACGGTGGTGGTGTCGGCATCGCGGCGGGGCAGGTATTCGGGGTATACCTCAGGCTTGTCGGGCGCGATGAAGGCCAAAAACTCGATACCGTAGTCTTTCAGCACATGGCGCACCTTGTTCATCTGCCTCAGCTCAATATCGGCATCCTTCATGGCTGCCTCATTTGACGGGTAGTGATGCAGCAACTCGGTTCCAAAATGTTCGTTGACCGCCAAGGCATAATATAAGTATCCTTGTTTGCCTGGAACGATGAATTGGCAATAGGTCTTGTTGAAGGCCGACCACATGTATTGGTTATAAAGCCTGATGACGGGCTCTCTCAGTCCGAAATGTTCACTGGCATATTGCTCAAGTTGGGTTTGATAGGCACTTGAACGGTAGTTCTCGATGGTCAGTTCAGGTTTGGGCGTTGCTATAATGACGCCTTTTAAGGGCTTCACTGGGATAAGGCCCGTGTGCTCCTGAATCAAGGGCACGAAAAGGAACGCCATCAGTAGGGCGAATAGTATCTGAGCGTATGTTATCTTGATTTTTCCCATGACTCAGAACCTGAAATAGATGAAAGGACTAAAGCTGGTGGCGTTCAATGCGGCCACGCAGAACACGAAGGCGCAGGCCGCCACGATCCAAACCGCGATGGATTGCTTGTCGTTGAACTCGGTGAAGTAGGCCTTCTCCTGCACCTTTTGGCCGAACTTGGTCAGCGTGAGGAACGAGAAGAGGGCCGCCACAATCATCGTAACGTAGAGTTGGGCGTTCTCGCCGAAAGGCAGCCAGGCAAAATCGAAGGCGAACATGCGCTTGATGAGCAGCCAGGCCAAATGGAAGTCCTCGACGCGGAAGAACACCCAGATGATGTTCACCGTGAGGAAGGTGAGCACGACGCTGGGCACCGTGCCTATCTTTTTCATCACCTTGCCGAGGAAGAGCTTGTCGGCGCAAATGAAGAAGCCGTGCAATGCGCCCCAAACGACGAAGTTCCACGAGGCGCCATGCCAAAGGCCCGACAGCAGGAAGCAGACCCAAAGGTTGAGGTACATGCGTCCCTTGCCCTTGCGGTTGCCGCCGAGCGGGATGTAGAGGTAGTTCATGATGAACGCGCCCAAGGTCATGTGCCAACGGCGCCAAAACTCGGTGATGCTACGCGAGGTATAGGGGTTGTCGAAGTTCTCGGGGAAGCGGAAGCCCATGATACGGCCTAAGCCGATGGCCATGTCGCTATAGCCGGCAAAGTCGAAGTAGATTTGGAAAGTGTAGGCCAACGACACGATCCAGGCCGAGGTGCTGTCCAAAGCCGCCACGCGGGTGAAGATGTCGGAGACTTGGCTCGCGTCCAAGAGGGAATAGTTGGCGGGCCCCAATATGGCGTCGACCTGTGCCCCGATGACGTCGGCAATGAGGATTTTCTTGCACAGGCCGATGACGAAGCGGTAGAAGCCCTGCAAGCGGTCGTCCATGGTCGATTCGCGGCTGCGGATTTGGTCGGCCACGTCGCAATAGCGGATGATGGGACCGGCAATCAGCTGCGGGAACATGATGATATACAGCACGAAGTCGGTGAGCTTCTCCATCGGTTGGTTCACGCCACGGTAGGTGTCCAAGGTGTAGGTGACGCTTTGGAACGAGAAGAACGAGATGCCGATGGGCAGCATGATGCGTTTCCAGCTGAGGGGCGCGTGTCCCGTGAGGCCCAGGATGGCATTCAGGTTTTCCATCGTGAAGTTGCCGTATTTGTAGAACACGAGCAACCCGATGGGAATGATGATTGATAGGCCGCAAAGCAGTTTCTTCAGGCCTTTCTTCTCGGTCTTGCACATCCATTTGACCAGGAAGAAGTTGGCCACCGTGGAGGCGACAAGCTGTATGATGAATTCAGGAGCTCCCCAGGCATAGAAAATGAGCGAGGCCAGCAGAAGCACATAGTTCCGGGCTTTCCTCGGCGTGAGGAAATAGACCAGGAAGAAGGCTGGCATGAAATAGAGGAGGAAAACATTACTGCTGAATACCATGGTTTTCTGTTTTTGTGTTTGAATGATTTATTGATCCAGGCCATTTCAAGGTGCCGTGTTGTATGTTGTAGTCGACCACCCATTGGGCATCATCGCGAAGGGCCTGTTCGAAGGACTTGTTGTATTTGACTGCTTTTTCACGTATCGATTCCTTTGTTTCTGGATTGGCCGATAGCGCATCCATAATACGCCGTATTTCACGTTCGATGAAGGTAATCGAGTCGATAGTGACGTTGTTGTTGCTGGGCACTTTCAAGAGGCCTTGTTGGATTTGATAGTTGACGATCCATTTTGCGTCGTCGCGAACGGCTTGCTCAACAGTTTTGTGGTTTAGACTTGCCTTGTCGCGTATGCTCTCCATCGTACTGGGAGTGGCTAGTATCTTGCCGATATTACGCTGTATTTCGCGTTCGATGAAATCAGCAGAGTCCATGATGGCATAACTGTCTTCAACGCCCAAAGCCTCCAGCGCTTTTTGGGTGAAACCGTCATTCATCCTATATTGTTGTGCGGCACAGTAGAATAATACGATGAAATCGGAAGAGAGGAGCTCTTCGGCAAGGTTTAGTTCGTCAACAGAGTGGTATCGGTCATCATAGTATACGGTGCTATTGTAGTACCAATAGGGCGCTTTGGAGAACAACTCGTCCAAAGGAATTTGTGCGGCAATGGTCCACCAGAAGGAGTCGCCGATAACAATCATTTTGGGTTTGGTGGCAGAGGTGTCGCCATCGGTCATGCAGTCGGCATAGTCATATTTGGGTTTTTGTATGGGGCGCATCAGGTTGAGTAGACTTTCAAGGTCATCGTCGGGGTTGCGCGCATTGTCGCGTTCACGAGGTCCGATAATCAGGTTCTTCATGTTGATGCTCCCTAGGTGTTCCATGTAGCGGATGAGTGTGTCGGCCGCGTTGAGTGCGGCGTATTTTGTCCAATGGGTGCCTGTTTTCGGAAACAGGGCGAAGTCGGCCGTGTCTTTGATTTGCAGGAACCATTGTTCAAGATTCAGATGGTTGACACCTAGGCGTGAGAGTTCTTCCTCGTTAAAGAATCGTGCCGATATTTTTGGTTCGCCTATATAGTTCGTATCTTGTATTTCGGGAAGGTGTTCGGGACAGATGAGGTCTTTGGCAGGCACAAGGCATACTATTAGGTGGACGCCATTCGATTCGAGGACCTGTTGAAGCCGAAGCAGTCGGTGTGCCTCTTTTGAAAGCATTGAGGCCATCTCCGTTGAGTCGGCCGCGTAAAAACGGAACTGTCTCTGATAATAGTCTGACACCGGCCCAGGTTCATATAACCAATTGTCTTTTCCAAATGCGATTTGCTCTTTGCTGACGTGTGTTTTTCGGTAGAAGTCCCAAAGGTATTGGTTGTAGATTCGAATGAGTGGCTGGCGGTAACCGAAATGTTGTTTCAGATGTTCTTCTGCCTGTTGTTGGAAGAGGCCGTCGCGATAGTTTTCAAGGGTAAGCTCGGGCATGGGCTGTTCAACGATAACCCCTTTCAAGTCTTTGAACTGATGAAAGGCAAATTGCTTTTGTAGCGATGAGGCGAAAAGCAGTATTGCAGTCAGTGCGAAC
>Ga0247608_10004651_pt1 | contig 15236 bp, 9 predicted proteins | sample 176DNAGHGlowgp2_FD_193490 | JGI IMG/M metagenome (GOLD analysis project Ga0247608, IMG submission 193490) | Sheep rumen microbial communities from Palmerston North, Manawatu-Wanganui, New Zealand - 1766 DNA GHGlow gp2 | ecosystem: Host-associated > Mammals > Digestive system > Stomach > Rumen ...
GCAAGGCCAAATAGATAATATATTAAGTGAAAAAGCTACTGATAGAAGAGTTATGTTTGAAGAGGCTGCTGGAGTATTAAAATATAAAAAACGTAAAGAGGAAGCTATTCGTAAACTTGATAAAACTCATGATAATATGAATCGTGTAAATGATATTATAAAAGAATTAGAACAACAAGTTGAACCTTTAAAGGAACAAAAAATAAAAGCTTTAAAATATTTTGATTTACAAGATGAATTAAAGGATTTAGAAATATCATCAATTACTAATGATATAAAAACAATAAATGAAAAATATACTGCTAATAAAGAAAAAATAGAAGTATTAAAAGAAGAAATAACTAATATATCTTTAAATACTAACAAGTCAGAAAGAAAGATAGAAGAATATAAAAATAATATAAATAAATTAAATGAAGAAATAAATAAAAAGCAACAAGAATTAATAGATATTGCTACTAAAGTAGAAAAAATAAACAGTCAAAAAGAAATAATTACTGAAAGAAAAAAATATGAAGTAGATAATGTTAAATTACATAATCAAGTATTAGAATTAAAAGAACAACAACTTAAAATATCTAATGATATATCAAATCTTAATTTAGAAATAAATAATATAAAACAAAAATATGATGTACTTAATAATAATAAAATAAAATTAGATGAAGAATTAAAGAAAACTAATGATTTAAAAAGAAAGAAAGAACTAGAATTATCTAATGATCTTAGAAGTCAAAGTGTACTTAATAATAAAATTAATAATTTAAGAGAAAGCATACAAAATAGTAACTCTCTACCTTCATCAGTAAGAAATGTAATAAATAATCCTAAATTAAAAGGAATACACAGTAATTTAGGTAACTTATTTGAAGTAGAAGAAAAATATTCTAAAGCAATAACTACATCATTAGGTGCTTCTATAAATAATATAGTAGTAGATAATGAGATTAATGCTAAAGAAGCAATTAATTATTTAAAACAAAATAACTTAGGTAGAGCTACTTTCTATCCACTTAATATTATTAAATCTAAAGAGGTGGATACATCCACCTTATCAGTAATAAAGAAGTGTCCTGGTTTTATATCTATAGCTTCATCACTAGTAAAAAATAATGCTATATACGATAATATAATTAATAATCAATTAGGTAATGTATTAGTAGTTGATAATATAGATAACGCTAATAATATAAGTAAAACTATTAATTATAGATATAAAATAGTTACATTAGATGGAGAATTATTACATGTTGGTGGTTCTATTACTGGTGGTAATATAGTTACTAAAAATGTTATTAGTGAAAAATATGAATTAGAGAAGTTTTTAGCACAAGCTAAAGCTAATGAATCTAAAATTCAAAATATAGAAAATGAATTAAATGAAATAGATTATAATTTGAAATCTATTGAAGATAAAATATACTTAGCTAATAAAGATTTATTAATGTCTAAAGAAGAATTGAATGCTAAATTAGTTAATATGAATGAACTTAATACTAAAAAAGAAAGTATAGCATCTTCAATTAGTGGAACATTAAATATAATTAATGACACTTTATCTGATGAAGAAGATAGAATACTTGAAGATTACTATAAAGCATTAAATGAGAAAAATGAAGTTAGTAATACATTAAATAATTTAAAGAACTCATTAATTTCTTTAACAAATGAATTAGAAGAATATGAATATTCTTCTAAGAAAGAAAATAGTTTATATAATCAAAAGAATCAAGAATTAAAAGATTTAGAAATAGAAGTTAATAGAAGTGATGTTAAACTTGATAACTTACTTAATCAATTAAGTGAAACATATAATATGACTTATGAATATGCTACTAGTCATTATAAGTTAGAAATGGATGTAGCATTAGTTAAAAATAAAATAAGTACTATTAAACATCAAATGAAACTATTAGAGCCTATTAATGCTACTGCTCCTGAAGAATATGATAGAGTAAGTGAAAGATATGAATTCTTAATAGGTCAACAAGAAGACTTACTTAAAGCTGAAAATACATTACTTGAAATCATTAAAGAAATGGATGAAGTAATGGAAACTAACTTTATGAAGACTTTTGATATTATAAATAAAAACTTTGCTATTACGTTTAGAGAATTATTTAAAGGTGGACGAGCTACATTAAAATTAAGTGATCCATCTAATATTCTTGAAACTGGTATTGAGATAGAAGCTTGTCCACCTGGTAAGAGTTTAAAGAGTATTTCTTTATTATCAGGAGGAGAAAAAACATTTACTGCAATATCTTTATTATTTGCTATACTTAAATCTAGACCAGTACCATTCTGTATACTAGATGAAGTTGAAGCAGCACTAGATGAAGCTAATGTAGAATCATTTGGTGAATACTTACAAGGTTTAAAAGGTAAAACACAATTTATTGTTATTACCCATAAAAAGAAAACTATGGAATATGCTGATATACTTTATGGTATTACTATGCAAGAGTCTGGAGTTAGTAAACTTGTTAGTGTAAGACTTGAAGATATTAAATAAGGTGGAATATTCCACCTTTTTATTTACAAATATAAAATTTGTGATACAATAACACTCACGGGGATGAATTTATGAGAATACTTATTAAGATAGCAAATAAAAATAATATATCTACTTTATATAAATTAAGAAATTTCTTTTTAAATAGAAAAAGTATTATTTCAAATAAGGCTGTAACTATAATCGATAATACAATTGATAAAATATACAAAAGAGAAAAGATTAATCTTAGTTTTAATTTAAGTATAAATAGTTCTTTAAAAAATAATCCTCAATTTAAAATGATTTCTGAAGATACTTATTTAGTTCCTACAAGAAATTTAATATATCTAAATAGATATAGTGGTATAAAAGATAATAAGACTATTATTTCTATATTAGATGAAATGGATAGTATATATCAAAAAATAATAAATAGAATATGTTTTCTTGGTTATACATTAAATGTAAATAATCCTATTGAATTAATGGCTTTATATTACTCATTATATAATTATAATTTTTTATCATATGATATATTTCAAAGTGATGAGTTATTTCATGATATAGAAAAGTATACTAAAGATAATTTAGGATATAATGTATTACTTGGCCATTCTGTATGTAGACATCATTCAGTCTTTTTTAGAGATTTATGTTTAAGATATGGTTATAAAGCTAAAGTAATACTTGCTGCTGTAATAGAAAATGATGAAGAACAATATTATGGTCATGCGTTTACACAAACAGAATATGAAGGAATCACATTATATTTAGATCCATATAATGGTTTATCATTTAATTACGATGAGAATAAACATTTAATATTTGAAAAAAATAAATATTTTGCTAAAGATAAATGGTTATTTAGATATAAAGCATCTTTGATAGGTCTTCATCAATTACCAAGTCTAAAAAAAGATACAATAGAATCTGATAATTTTAAATATTTATTTAATAAAGCATTAGATTTCTTTGAAGATGATGAAGTATATGAACTATTAAGACAGTTTGCAATAGACAATTACTATTACTTAAAAAAGATGAAATCATTAGCATACACTCTAAAAGATGAAATATCAGTTGATGATATTATGAAATTAAAAAAGACACATAAATAGTGTCTTTTTGTGTTATAATTATTTTGGTGGTATTATGATTTATCTATTATATGGAGAAGAACAATTTTTAATTGATAAAGAAATAGAAAAAATAGAAAAAAAAGAAAAAATTGATAGTATAAGTATAAGTCATTATGATTTAGAAATAGATAATATTAAAGATATAATAGATGATTGTTCTACAATATCTCTATTTGAAGAAAAAAAACTTGTAATAATAAATAACTGTACATATTTTAATAGAGTAAAAAATAGTGAAGAAGATGTTAATTTATTGTTTGAATATATATCTAATCCTAATCCTAGTACTATATTAATAATCATTAATCATAATAGTAGTATAGATAATACAAAAAAGATAAGTAAGAAACTTAAAGAAATAGGGACTATTATTGAACTTAATAGTTCTAATATTAATAGTATTGTAAAAAATATGTTTGAAGGATATAAAATCAAAGAAGAAACAATTAATTTATTTATAAAAAGAGTAGGGGAAGATATATCAATATTATCTATGGAAGCAGATAAATTAAAAACTTATAAAATAGATGAAAAAGAAATTACTAATGAAGATATAATGAAGTGTGCTACATTTAATATAGATACTGATATATTTAAATTTATAGATAATATAATTAGTAAAAAAAAGGAAGATGCATTAATTACTTATCATGAACTTTTAAGAAATAACGAAGAACCACTTAAAATAATAGTATTACTTGCTAGTAAGTTTAGATTAATGTATCAAGCAAGTATAATGAGTCAAAATAGAATGAGTGATAAAGATATAGGAGCGTATTTAGGTGTTCATCCATATCCAGTAAAACTAGCTAAAGAAGCATGTAATAAGTATTCTAAAAAAACAGTACTTAGATTTTTAGAGTTATTAGCAGATTTAGATAAAGATATTAAGACGGGAAAAGTTAATCCAGAATTAGGTTTAGAACTATTTATTCTGAAAGTTTAACTTTTCTTTTTTATTATTTTATGTTAAAATATATCACTAAATTTGGGGTGATAAAATGGCTAGTATTAATGATTTTTATTTTCATTCTATTATACAAGATTATACTACTACTAATTTAGTTTTAAGTTCTATTATTAATACTGGTGCTATTAAAGCACCAGTTAAAATAGATAAAGAAAAAAGATATGGTTGTCATAAAGAAACTGATATATGCTTATCTAAGATAACTGATACTTCTAATATTAAAGATATAACTATATACTTATCTTGTTTTGATTTTTATATGAATAATTTTACATCTATAATGGTAGATAAAGAATTTGATAAAACTCATAAAATAATAAAACCTAAACTTGTTAGTATGATGGATTATGCATATGAACCAGATTTAATTTTATCTGGAGATACAACCAATATATATGATGAATATAGAACAGAAGATGATATCAGTTTAGAATATTTAAAAGGAGTATGTATACCAAGTGAACATTTGATAGAAGATCCTGCTACATTTGCTATATTTATAATGAAAGAATTATTTGATGCATATTTAGCTAATACTTTAGATGCTAATATTATAAATATGATAAGACGTGATAGAAGCAGTTTAGATGATATAAATAAAAGAGAAGAATTTGTAAAAAAATATGTATTAGAAATAAAAGAAATGTTTGATAGAATTAATATTGATATGCCTATTTATGATTATAATAGTGATAAAACATTTGTAAGAAAGATATAGATATGCAAAAGGAAATTAAAATTACTAATTTTTATATTTGTTCTTTTTTAATTCCTTCAGAACAAAGTATTCAAATATTAAATAGAGCATTCAAAACTAAACATTTTAAATTAAGTAAAGAACAAACTAATTTATATTTATTTAAAAGAAGAAGTAAATTTAAAGAACAATTTGAAACATATTTTCCTAACACATTATCAATTTTAATTGATAAAAAAATTAATACAATTAAAACATGCGATGATTCAATTGAAGTAATAAGTACAGATATTCCACTTAAATATATTAAAGGAATAATAGTACCTGAAAATCAAATATTATCTAATCCTTTAATGTATAATATGTTTTTAGGTAAATATAATATAGAAGAGTATTTAAGTGATAATTATTCTGAAGGTGAAATATATCAAATGGCTATACAATCAAATAAAAATACTACTAAATATGATAGACAAAAATATATATTAGGATATTATAGTGCACTAGAAAGAATGATGAGTGAAAGTGAAATATATATTCCACAATTCATACAGGATACATCTAATCCTATACAATTAGTAAAGAGGTAATAATATGATTTATATAAATAATATTTCAAAGAATACCTTTAGTAAAAAAATAGATTTTGTTATTTGTGATTTTGATAGAACTATTACTGAAGCAAATAGCGGTACTACTTGGGGTATTTTTACTAATAATAAACTAATTACACCTAAATTACACGAAGAGTCCACAATGCTATATAACCATTACTGGCCTATTGAAAAAGATACTAAAGTAGATTTTGATTATAAATGTAGATTAATGAAAGAATGGGCTATTACTGAGGCCAGTTTATTTGGTAAATATGGTATTAATCAAAAACTTTTTTATGAGATAATAGATCAAGATGATACTATTAAAATTAGAAAAGATTTTATAGATTTTATTTCTTTAATTAATAAATTAAATATTAAATTCTATATTGTTAGTGGTGGCATATTTGATGTTATTAAGTATGTACTTGAAAAACATAATATATTATTTGATAATATTGGTATTATATCTAATCATTTAGATTTTACTAATGATTATGTTAGTGGTATTAAAGGAGAAGTAATACATAGTTGTAATAAAAATATTATTAGTTTACCTATTAGAGATGATGAACATGGATTACTTTTTGGAGATTTACCAGGAGATAGACTAATAGGTGAAAAATATGATACAATTGATATAGGATTTTCTAATAATATGAGTATAGAAGAATATAATAAAATATTTGATATAGTATTATCAGGTAATTCTTCATTTACTAATGTTGGAAAACTACTATTAAAGAAGTAGGAGTGTAATCATGAAACCAATAATAGGGATATTAGCTAGACCTAGTAAATCATTAAATGATAATGACTGTTTAATTATTGAAGAATATTATAAGAATAGTATACTTAATAGTGGTGGTATACCATTTATGGTAGTACCACCTCAAGGTGTAAGTTTTTATTCAGTATCTAAAGAAGAACTTAAACCAATGACTGATAAAGAAAAAGAAGATTATGATAGAATACTTAGTATATGTGATGGTATACTTATACCTGGTTCTACCAGGGTATATGAGTATGATTCATATGCTTTAAAGTATGCTATGGATAAGAATATACCAGTACTTGGTATATGTGCTGGTATGCAATTAATGGCAAGAATTGATACTGATTTTAAAAATGAATTGATAGATGAAGAAAATTCTCATTATGTTGAAGCTGATATAGCACATAAAGTTTCTATTAGTCCTAATACCTTATTGCATAGTATTATAGGTTGTGATGAGATAGAGGTTAATAGTTATCATAAATATAAAGTTCCAAGTTGTGGTAATAATAAGATATGCGCTATGTGTGGAGATATTATTGAAGCTATAGAAAATGATAACTATAAATTCTTTTTAGGAGTACAATGGCATCCTGAAAGATTAAAAAATGAATATGGTAAAAAAATATTTGATTATTTTACCCAAGTATCAAAAAAAATACACTAATGTGTATTTTTTATTTTCTATTACATTCAGCACCTAATGAAACATATTGTTTTTCTACTGAATCAACTGTAAGATTTTCATCCATATTAGTTATATTATTTTCTTTAATAAAAGATTTTATATCAAATTCACTATAGTCTATTGATACATTAGATATAACTTTTTTATTTTCTTTTTTAATATCATATTTATATCCATTATATTTACCAGCTACTTCATGATTCTTATTTAAATATTCTTCAAATTCATCTAACTTAGCTTTATCATTTGAATTAATTATTTCGGATGAAACAATTTTAGTTACTTTTCCATCGTTATCAGCAAATACTACATATTTTGAACCTAAAGTATAATCATACTCTGAATAATCAATATCTGTTGTACATACTAGACTTGCTCCATTATCATCTATATCAATTGTCTCTGATATATTTTTTTCTAATTCTTTCTTTTCTTTTTCTTCACAACCAACTGTAAATATACATAATAATATAATTATAATACTTAATATTTTCTTTTTCATTTTATCACCTAAAAGAATTATAACATATTATAAATAATTTATCACTTATTTTTTTATTTCACTTGATAAAATATTTAAATATAAGTATAATGTATCTTGTCGATAAATAATATATATAAGGAGGTAAGTATGCTTAAATTAATTAAAAGATTAGGTATAAAAGAATATGTATTTATTATTCTTTCTATTATATTAATTGCTTTTCAAGTATATTTAGAACTTAAAATTCCTGATTATATGACTAATATTACATCATTAGTTCAAACTAGTGGGTCTTCTATTAGTGATATATTAGGTGAGGGTGCTAAAATGATTTTATGTGCATTTGCATCTTTATTATCAGCAGTTATAGTTGGATATTTTACATCTTATGTAAGTGCTGTATTCTCTAAGAAAGTTAGAGGAGAAATATTTGATAAAGTTGAAGAATATGGTATGGAAGAAATTAAAAACTTTTCTACTAGTAGTTTAATTACAAGAACTACTAATGACGTTACACAAATAGAAATGTTTTTAGCTATGGGTATTCAATTATTATTTAGAGCACCTATTATGGCAATTTGGGCACTATATAAGATAATTGGCAAATCAGCCAAGTGGTCAATACTAACTGCAGGTGGAGTATTAATACTACTTTCATTCGTAATACTATTAATGGTAGTTGTAGTACCTAGATTTAAAAAGATACAAAAATTAATAGATAAGTTAAATAATGTAACAAGAGAAAATTTAACAGGTATAAGAGTAATTAGAGCATTTAACGCTGAAGCATATCAAGAAGAAAGATTTGAAGATGTTAATGAAAAATTAACAGGTATTCAATTATTCACTCAAAAGTGTTTTGCATTAATGACTCCATTAATGACTTTCGTTATGCAATTTATGGCATTAGGAACTTATTTCTTAGGTGCTATTATAATAAATGGTGCTGGGTTATTAGATAAAGTGGAATTATTTAGTAATATGGTAGTATTTTCAAGTTACTCAATACAAGTTATTATGTCATTCTTAATGCTTGCTATTATATTTATGATACTTCCACGTGCTCAAGTATCAGCTAATCGTATTAATGAAGTATTAGAAACAGAACCAGCTATTAAAGATGGAAAAGAAGAACATGGTATAGAAGGAATGGTTGGAACCATTGAATTTAATGGAGTATCATTTAAATATCCAGATAGTGAAGAATATTTAATAGAAGATATTACTTTTAAAGTTAATAAAGGTGAAACAGTTGCGTTAATAGGATCTACTGGTGCAGGAAAAACTACTTTAATAAACTTAATACCTAGATTTTATGATGCTACTGATGGAGAAATATTAGTAGATGGTGTTAATGTTAAGGACTATAAATTAAATGCACTTCATAATAAGTTAGGATATGTATCACAAAAAGCATTTATGTTTGATGGTACTGTTAAAGATAATGTTTCTTATGGCGAAAGTTTAACTAATATAGATGATGATAAAATTAAAAAAGCTATTGAAGTAGCTCAAGCCAGCGATTTTGTACTTAAAATGGATAAAGAGTATGATTCACATATTGCTCGTGGTGGTACAAATGTTTCTGGAGGACAAAAGCAAAGACTTTCTATAGCTCGTGCTATAGCTAGAAATCCAGAAATATATATATTTGATGATTCATTTAGTGCACTTGATTATAAAACTGATTCTACTTTAAGAAAAGAGTTAAAGAAATATGCTAAAGATGCTACATTTGTAATTGTAGCACAAAGAATAGGTACTATACTTAATGCAGATAAGATAATTGTACTTGATAAAGGAAAATGTGTTGGAATGGGTACTCATAAAGAATTATTAGATTCTTGTGAAGTATATAAGGAAATAGCATATTCTCAACTTTCAAAGGAGGAATTAGAAAATGCATAGAGGACCAAATAAAGGTATGCCTGAAAAATCTAAAGATTTTAAAAAGGCAATGACTAATATATATAAATATTTAAAAAAATCTAAATGGAGTACTTTAATAGCATTTTCTATATTACTTGCTACAATTAGTGCGCTATTATCTTTAATAGCACCTAATAAGTTATCTGATATAACAGATGAAATAACTAAGGGACTTGTTCCTAAAATAAATGAAAAAACTATTAAAGAAGTAATGGAAAATCCAGATATTATAGAATCAGATAAAGCACAATTTATGATTTTACTTAGTGAAGCTAAAACTAAAGAAAATAATGATTCAGATAATAAAGAATTTATGATTAAATTAAGCGAATTACCAAAACCTGTATATGAGATAGTAAAGCCTAAAATGAATATGGAACGCATTAAAAAGATTGGATTGTTTTTAACAATTATATATTTAATTAGTTTTGTATTTGCATATGTTCAGTCATTAATAATGGCAACTGTATCAAATAAATTTGCTAAAAGTTTAAGAACTAAAATAAGTAATAAAATAAATAAATTACCACTTAGATATTTTGATAATCATGAGACTGGTGATATATTATCACGTGTTACAAATGACGTTGATACTATGGCTCAAAGTATGAACCAATCACTTTCTAGTTTAGTTACAAATATTACATTATTTATAGGTTCTATAATAATGATGGTTTATACTAACTGGATAATGGCTATTACTGCCATTTTAGCTAGTATATTAGGATTTATGTTTATGGGTAAAATATTATCTAAATCTCAAAAATATTTTACTCAAAGACAAACTGAATTAGGTAATTTAAATAGTCATATTGAAGAAGTATATTCAGGACATAATGTAGTTAAAGTATATAATGGTGAAGCTAAAGCTAAAACTGAATTTGATAGATTAAATGATAATTTATATGATTGTAATCGTAAGAGTCAATTTCTATCTGGATTAATGCATCCATTTATGGGATTCATTGGTAACTTTGGTTATGTTGCTGTATGTATAGTAGGTGCTATACTAACTAAAAATGATATAATATCATTTGGTGTTATAGTAGCATTTATGATCTATATTAGATTATTTACTAATCCACTTACTCAAATAGCACAAGCTATGACTAGTTTACAATCAACAGCAGCTGCAGCAGAACGTGTATTTGAATTCTTAGATGAAGAAGAAATGGCCGATGAATCTAACTTTAAAACATATTTAAAACGCGAAAGAGCAAAAGGCGCAATTGAATTTAAACATGTTAAATTTGGTTATGAAGGTGGAAATGAAATAATTAAAGATTTTAATGTTAAAGTAAAACCTGGTGAAAAAGTAGCAATTGTTGGACCTACAGGAGCAGGTAAAACTACATTAGTAAATCTACTTATGAAATTCTATGATATAACTGAAGGAGAAATAATAATTGATGGTATACCAACAAAAAATTTAACAAGAGATAATATACATAATTTATTTGTTATGGTATTACAAGATACATGGTTATTTGATGGTACTATTGGAGATAATCTAAGATTTAATAAAGAAAATGTATCAGATGAAGTATTAATGGATGCTTGTGAAAAAGTAGGAATAGATCATTTAATTAAAACATTACCAAAAGGATTAGATTCAAAAATAAGTGATAATGACGCTATAAGTCAGGGACAAAAACAATTACTTACTATAGCTCGTGGTATGATAGAAGATGCTCCATTCTTAATACTAGATGAAGCAACATCAAATGTAGATACAAGAACTGAAGAATTAGTTCAAAAAGCTATGGATAAATTAACAATAGGTAAAACTTCATTTATAATAGCGCATAGATTATCTACTATAAAAAATGCTGACTTAATACTAGTTATGAATGAAGGAAATATAGTTGAACAAGGTACTCATGATGAGTTATTAAAACAAAATGGATTATATGCAAGTCTATATAATTCACAATTTGAAAAATAGGTATATTAATATCTATTTTTTTGTTATAATTAAAAATAGGATAGTGATAATATGTTTGATATAGAAAAATTTAATATAGTTGAAGATAATGAATTCTATTATGTATTTAGATCTTTAGAAGCAGGAGATATCTCTGATATAGAAGCTGGTATAACCAGCTGTATGAGAACTGATAGAGAAAGATATAAAAAGAATCCTAAGTATAAAGAAGATAGTAAAATATCTTTAGAAGAAATGTTTGATCATATTAAGATACATTATAGACAAGATACTAATTGTATATCATTTACAACTAATGCTGGTATAGCATCTTTATATGGTAGAGATCATGATTCTTTTGATGAAGGTGTATTTAATGATCAATATGTAATTTTAAAAATACCAAAAGCTGAAATGGGTGTAAATAGTCATTTTGCTCCTCTTTATTTTATAGAAGAAATAAATAAAATTATAAATAAGTATTATGAAGAAGCTGATGACATTACTAAAAAGAAATTTGATTTAGTTGATAATTGCGTTACACAAGATGAGTTAGATTCTTTAACTAAAGCAGAATCAGAAGAATCAATTTTTGAAGGAGGAATAGAATTTTCTCCATTTAAATCAGCACATTATTCTACATTATCAATTGAACAAAATTTAGAAAAAAATAAATTGATTGCTAAAATAAATTTATTACCATTTGATATATTGTCTAACGCTTCTAATAAGTTTTTAATTCAAACATTAGGTAGTTCATTTGCTTCTATGGAGGTTACTCATTATCAAAGTATAGATAGTAAATACTTAATAAATTGTCCAACATATATATTAGATATATTTTCTATATTACAACAATCTAACAATTCTAAAGTTAAAGATATTGAAAAGATTATTATAGAGAAATTAAGTAATAATGAATTAAATGGTTTAGAACCATTTAAATATTATAATTATGAACTAACTGAACAGGATTTATCTATAGATAACTTATACTTAGTATCTGATAATGGTAAAGTAGATTACGATACTATGAGAAATCTATATATTAAGACATTCTATTTAGCTAAGTCTAAATTAAGAGCATTTCATAGTGTTAAATTATTACGTCAAATATTAGGCAATTCATATGATGATGTATTAAGTGAATTACTTGATACTTATGGTATTGAACCACAGGTTGTAAATAAACAAAGCATTAGTAAAATAAAATTAACTGATTCTATTGGTCTTAGTTATTCAACAGAAATAGAAAAGAAATTATTTAATATTTTTATTAATACATATAATATAAATGATTATAAATATTTATTGGATAATAAACAAGATTGTGTATCTATGGTTATGCTTGATTTATTGTCTGATGAATACAAAGATATAAATAAAGAGGATTATTATGCTAACGCAATTATAGATGCTTTTGATTGGAGTATATTTAATGTAAAAAGTATTGAACTTAGACATAGAATAAATTTAATTAATAAATTAAAAAATTCTAATTTTATGGAAGTATATAATAAATTAATTGATAATAATTATTCATATAAAGATATATCTAGAATTTTATTAGCTAATGTTATTCTTGAAAACGATGAAATAGACTATGAAGCTACATTTACTATAGAAGATTTACAAGATTATTTAGGATATTTTAAATTAAAAAATAGTAGAATAGTTTTAACAAGATATCAGTCAGATGCTATTAGAAATATGAGAGAATCATATAAAACATATAGATATACTAATGTAATACTACCAACAGGTACTGGTAAAAGTTTTGTAGCTATTAGTGAAATGTTAGAATATTTAATTAATGGTAAAAAGGTACTTTATTTAGCACCAGATAGAGAAATATTAAATCAAATAAAATATTATTTAGTTACTGAAGTAATTGGTGATAAATTTGATAGTGATATAGATACAATAGTAAAAGAAAAATATCCTAATTTAATTATGACTACATATACTGATTTAGTTTTAGGATATAATAAACAAAAAATAATTAGTGATAAATATGATTTTATTGTTTCTGATGAATTACATAGAACAGGTGCTAAGGAATGGAAAAAACAAATAGAAGCATTATTTAATAATCAGGATATATCATGTAAAGTGCTTGGTATAACTGCAACTCCAACTAGAGATTGTGATGGAATTGATATGGCTGAGTATTGGGCAAAATTTTTTGGTTATACTGATGAAGAGATATATTCTAACAAACATTTAGCATACAATATGGATTATAACCAAGCTATCGCATTTGGTTATTTAGCTAATCCAAGAGTAATAAATTGTGATTATGAATTTTTTACTGAATCTGAAGAAATAAAAACATTTACTGATTTAGTTCAAAAATTAACTGATGAAGATCAAAAAAGAAAGTACTTATTAAAATTAAAGAGTGATATAGCTAATTCTAGAGGAGTATCAGAATTACTTAGAGAAAATGTTACTTCTGAAGATAGATGTCTAGTTTTTTGTCCTATAGTTGATTTTGATACTGAAACCGGAGAGAGATTATCAGATGAACAAAAAATAAAGAAATATATAAAAAAATTAGAAGAAATATACGGCAAAGATAAAATAGAATGTTATTCTATGCTTGGTTCATATAGTGATAGAATGAACCAAGAACAATTGCTTAGATTTAATAATTCTTCATCAGATAAGATTAAATTTATGTTAGTACTTAATAAAATGAATGAAGGAAAACATGGAAAATATAATAAAATAATTTGGTTTAGAACACTTGATGATAATTCTTATGTATTATGCTCTCAACAATTAGGTAGAATAAGTAAGTTAATTAAAAGAGGTAAACAATTAAGCGAGAGTGAAAGACCTTTAGTAATTGATATACCAAATAATTTACTTAGAATACAAAGAGATGCTAAATTAAAAAAATCTGTTAAAGGTGATGATATATCTAAATTTAAGTTAGTAGTTGATTGGATAAAAGAATATAATAAAATACCTGAGATAAATAGTAAAGATTATATAGAATCAAGTATGGCTGCTACTCTTAAACTAATTATATTTACATATCATAAATTGGTACAAGATATTGAATCTATAGAAGATATAAAAAAGAAAATTCTTGTTAAAGAAATAAAAAGATTATCTGAAGAATTAGAATTTGATATTTGGAGTTTAAATTTGCCTAAGAGGACATTAGAAACTAAAAAGAGAAGAAAAATTCCATATTATGCTAAAGTAAATCCTATTTATAGAGATTATTTAGATACTTTAGAAATGTTAAAAAATAAATCAGTATTTGAATTAAGATTTGCTGAAATATTAGAATTTTATGATCAATTTGGCGAAATACCTAATGAAGGTAGTAAATATAGAAATATTAGATTTAAAGATAATTCAGCCTTAATAAGTAAATGGATAATGTATTATAAAAACGCAATTATTGAGTATGCTAAACAAGGTAATGAAGTAGCTCAATTAATTGTAAATATACGTGGTTGGAATTTATCTAGAGAAGAAAAAATTGTTAAAAGAATATATGAACTTTATGATATTCTTATT
>Ga0247608_10004658_pt1 | contig 15224 bp, 9 predicted proteins | sample 176DNAGHGlowgp2_FD_193490 | JGI IMG/M metagenome (GOLD analysis project Ga0247608, IMG submission 193490) | Sheep rumen microbial communities from Palmerston North, Manawatu-Wanganui, New Zealand - 1766 DNA GHGlow gp2 | ecosystem: Host-associated > Mammals > Digestive system > Stomach > Rumen ...
ATCTCGACGGCCTTGCGCTGGGCGGGCGAGAGCTCGAAGGAGAGCTTGCGCGAGACCCACGCGAGCGCGGCGGGGACATCGATCGGCTTGAACGAGGGGCGCGTGTCGAGGATCGCGAGGACGCACCCCGCCACGCGGCGCTCGGCGCGCAGGAGGCGCCGCAGGTAGATGCGGCCGCCGTCGTCCGCGAGGCGCGAGCCCTCGAGCTCCTCGGCGAGCGCCGCCTCGAGGATGTCGACGGAGATGCCGAGCAGGTTCCCGGCGACGAGCAGCAGCTCGGGCTTCTCGCAGTAGCAGTGGCCCTCCTCGGCGAGCGTCTGGAGCGTGTGGTAGAGCCCGGCGCGGGCGCGCAGCGGCGAATCCCGCTCGATGCCGACCTTGCGCGCGATCTCGTCGGCCTTGAGGAACCCGATGCCGTCGATGTCCGCGCAGAGGCGGTAGGGGTTCTGCTTCACCGTCGCGACGGTGTTGGCGCCGTACTGGCGGTAGATCTTGGCCGACGCGCCGGTCGTGATGCCGTGGCCCTGCAGGAAGATCATCGCGTCGCGCGTGCCGCGGTTCGCCTCCCAGGCCCTCTTGATCGCCGCGCGGCGCGCCGGGCCGAGGCCCTTCACCTCCGCCAGGCGGCCGGAGTCGCGCTCGAGCACGTCGAGCGTATTCTCGCCGAACTTCTCGACGATCTTCTTCGCCCACTTCTCGCCGATGCCGCGGACGATCCCGCTCGCGAGATACCGCTCGATGCCGCGCGCGGAGGTGGGCGCGACGCACTCGACGGCGGTCGCCTCGAACTCGAGCCCGTGCGTCGGGTGCTGCCGCCACGAGCCGACGGCGCGGATCTCCTCGCCCTGCCAGATCGTGGGGCACTTGCCGACGAGCTGCGCCGTTTCGCCGCCGCCGGGCGCGCCGCCGTCGACGGCGACCGTGGCGACGAACCAGCCCGTCTCCTCGTTGTGGAAGACGACGCTCTTCACCGAGCCGGCGAGCGACTCGGTCGGGGCGTTCTGGCGGGGCGCAGCGGGCGGCACTAGCGGAGGACGTGGTTGTCGATGAGGCGGGTCCTGCCGACGTAGGCGGCGAGGGCGAGGAGGGTGTTCGGGCCGAGTTTCTTCACGGGCTCGAGCGTGTCGGCGTCGACGGCGACGACGTAGTCGACCTTGTCGCACGCCTTCGCGAGCGCCTTCTCGATCTTCGCGATCGCGCGCCTCGGGTCGGTGCGGCCGGCCTTGTAGTCGGCCTCGGCCTCGTCGAGCGCCTCGTGCAGCGCGAGCGCGCGCTCGTGCTCGGCGGGCGAGAGGTAGGTGTTGCGGGAGGAGAGCGCGAGGCCGTCCTTCTCGCGCACGAGCGGCGCGCCGACGATCTTCACCGGGACGTCGAGGTCGCGCACCATCCGGCGGATGACGGCGAGCTGCTGCGCGTCCTTGCGGCCGAAGACCGCGACGTCGGCGCGGGAGGCGTTGAAGAGCTTCAGCACGACCGTGAGGACGCCGGCGAAGTGGATCGGGCGGAACGCGCCGCACATCACCTTCGAGAGCTTCGACTCGACGAGCGAGACGGTCGCGTCCGCGCCGTACATCTCCTCCGGGGTCGGGGCGAAGACGGCGTCGACCCCCTCGGCGCGCAGGAGAGCGAAGTCGCGCCGCTCGTCGCGCGGATACTGCGCGAAGTCCTCGTTCGGCCCGAACTGCGTCGGGTTCACGAAGACGGAGACGACGACGCGCCTCGCCCTCCTCTTCGCGATGCGGACGAGCGAGAGGTGCCCCTCGTGGAGGAAGCCCATCGTGGGGACGAGGGCGACGGTCTCTCCGGCCCGGTGCCAGGCGGCGGACAGGGCGGAGAGGGACTTCTTGGTGCGGCAGACTTTCATGTGCGTTCCTTCTTCGCCGGAGCATACCACCGAACGCCGCCGCGGGCAAGCGATCTGGTTTTTATGAAAAAAATTGACTTCAAATCCGTTTCAACATAGAATTATCCCCGCGACCGAGAAAAAAGGATGCCTCCGGGCGATCGCGGGCCACGCCGTCCGCGCAACACCATGAAGACGAAGACACGAGAAATCGGAAGGGGCGGGCGCCCCGCCAAGTTCGACGAACCGAGCCATCCGGTCACGATCACGCTTCCCGACCGGATCCTCAAATGGCTCGAGGCGATCGACGCGGACCGGGCAAAGGCCGTCGTGAAGGCCGTCGAGACGGCGCTCTCCGGCTCGGAGACCGCGACCGGGGAATCGGTCGGCGAGCTTCGCGTGGCGAAGGACGAGACGCTGCTGGTCGTCCCGAAAAGCCGCCTCCTGGCCGCCATCCCGTGGCTGACGCTCGTCGAGATCGCGCCCGGCCGCAACCTTCTCTCGCTGCAGGACGCCGTCACCATCGAGAAGCTCGAGGTGACGCTCGGCGACCTGATCGACTCCCATCCGGAAGCGAACCCCGTCGAGCTCCGGATCCTCCGGACGCTCCAGGAGAAGATTCGCGCGCCCCGCCGCAACCAGGCCGTCCGGACGGAGGAGATCCTCGTTGTCCGAGACCTGCCGGCACGGAGGTGACGGGGGAGCGAACGATGCCCGGTCTCGTCTCCCAGAAGCCCGATCTCGTCAACGAGCGCAAGTTCGTGGGCGACGCGCGCGACCTGCCGTTCGTGCTGGCGCTGCTGGACGCGCGGCTGCTGCCGGACCGCTACCACGAGACGGGTCGGATCAACAGCGTCTACTTCGACACGCCGGGGCTCCGCGCGTGGCGCGAGAAGGACGACGGCGACAACCTCAAGTGCAAGGTGCGCGCGCGCTGGTACGGGCGGCCGGAGGACCTCGCCGGGCCGGAGACGCCGGTCTTCCTCGAGCTCAAGCACCGCATCGGATCCGCGCGGAACAAGGTCCGCGCCGAGGTCCGCGCGCCGACGGACCTGCTGCTGCGCGCGCCGCTCGCCGACCCGCGCTGGCCGGCGCTCTTCGCGGCGCACGCGGAGGCGCTCGGCGAGCCGGTCGGGCCGGAGTGGGCGCCGGTCTGCCGGATCGAATACGACCGCGTCCGCTACAACGACCTCGAGAACGGGAGCCGCGTGTCCGTCGACTGGAACGTCGAGGGCTTCCCGAACGAGGAGCGCTTCCCCTGGGCCGCGCCCGTCGCGCTCGACGCGCTGGTCTGCGAATTCAAGAACCGCGGCGGAGCGCCGCCGCGGTGGTCGGAGGCGCTGCAGGGCGCCGGGCTCCGCCTCCGATCGTTCTCCAAATACGGCGAATGCATGCTTCGCATCACAAACGGGATCCCCTGAAATGAAACTCTCCGCCTTCTCCCCCGACTCGGTCGGCGACGGCTTCCTCGCCGTCCAGGAGCAGATGTCCGTCGGCGACTTCCTCGCCGCGCTGCTCGTCTCGCTCGCCGCGGCCGCCGCCGCGTCGCTGCTCTACCGCTTCTTCTACGAGCGTCGCGGCACCGGGAGCCAGATCCACCGCGCCTTCCCGCTGCTCTCGCTCGCGGTGACGACGCTCTTCATCGGCGTGCAGCTCTCGCTGCCGCTCTCCCTGGGCCTGCTCGGCTCGCTCTCGATCATCCGCTTCCGCACGCCGATCAAGGAGCCGGAGGAGGTCGGGTTCATCATGCTCGTCATCGCGGCGGCGATCTGCGCGGCGACGAAGCAGTTCGCCTTCATCCTCTACCTCTACCTCTTCGCGCTCGCGGCGCTCGTCGCGGCGCGCGGCGCGGCGGCGGTGCGCTGGCTGCGGCGCGACGGCGTGCTGGTCCTCACCCTCCCCGCCGAGGCCGCGCTCGCGAAGGCGGACGAGATCGAGAAGGCCCTCGCGGCGCACCTGCCGCGCTACACGCTCGAGAGCGCCTCGACGCGCAACGGGATGTCCACCAACCAATACGTCTTCGGCGGCCTGCGCGACGCGTCGGAGCTCCAGAAGGCGCTCTTCGCCGCCGCGCCGTTCGCCGCGGTGAACGTCTTCCTCGAGCGGCCCGGCGGCATCCGCTAGCGCGCCCGCGCCCGCCATGCGCACCGCCCGCTCCGGCACCGGCACCCGCGTCGCGATCGCCCGCGCCGCGCGCATCGCCTCGCTCGCGATCCTCGCGATCGCGGCCGCGGCGCTCGCGTCCTCCTGGATCTTCGCCGCGAAGATCCTCGCGAGCCTCGACCGCAAGACGGACCGCGCGCGCGGCCGTCTCGTCTCGGCGCTCCGGAACGGTCACGGGCTCGAGTTCTACGCGCCGCTCGACGAACGCGCGCCGGCGGACCTCGTCACGGGCATCCCGCTGCTCGGGACGGCCGCCGTCCGCGTCCCGGGCGTCTTCGGCTCGGCGCGCCGGTTCGACGGCCGCCCCGGCGAGAACCTCGTCGCCCTCAAGCAGCGCTGGTCGCCCTTCGCGCGCGCCGGGATCACGCTGGCGTTCTGGGCGCGGTTCCCGGAGGAGGGCGACTCCGCCGGCGAGCGCCGGCTCGTCTGGGACCGGGACGAGACGACCGGCCTCGGCCTCCGCCTTCTCGACGGGCGCCTGGAGGCCTCCTTCGGCGACGCCTCCGGCCTCCGCGTCCTCTCGGCGCCCGCCCCGGCGCCCGGGCGCTTCGCCCACGTCGCCCTCGCGATCGGCGAGGGCGGCGCCGCGCTCTACGTGGACGGCGCCGCGGCCGACTCCTGCGCCGCCTCCCCTCCCCTCTCCTTCCGGCCCCACCACGTCTCGTTCGGGACGGACGGCCACTTTCCGCCCTCGATGGACGTGGACGAATGGTGCGCCTTCCGCCGCGCGCTCGACGCCGCCGAGGTCGCCCGGCTCGCCGCCGCGCGCCGGCCGATCCCGGACCTGCTCGAGCCGCGCCTCGCCGCGCGCCTGAGGGCCCGCGAGGCCCGGGCCGCATCCTTCCGCTCGCTGCTCGGAACGCTCGGCGCGTTCCGCGCCGCCGGGACGGCCCCCGCCCTCCTCAACCGCTCGATCCCCGCCCTCGAGCTGCGGCTCTCCCGCGCCGACGCGCGCCACTTCCGCGCCGCCCACCTGGAGGCGCTCGCGTCGGGGTTCCGGACGGACCGCGGCGCCAAGGCCCGCCGCGTCCAGGCCTCCTTCCGCGGCCGCACGGAGCGCGTCGGCGCCTGGCTCGACGAGATCGTCCCCGGCGCCCCCGGCGCCGCGCGCCCGGCGTTCGTCCTCGCCGCGGAGGGAGGGCTCTTCGGCGACGGCTCCGGCCTCGTCCGCCTCTTCCCCCCCGAACAGTTCGGCGCGCGCCGCCCGGACGCCGCCCGCCCGCTCCCGCTCGACCCCTCCGTCCTCGTCCGCCTCCATCTCGACGGCGACTTCCTCGGGCTCTACTGCCTCGTCCCGTTCGAAGGGCCCGCCGCGCCGTGGTTCGCCACCGGCGCCCGCGACGTCACGCGCCCCGACCGGATGCACTTCTCCGCGCCCGCGACCGATCCCGCCTCCGGCGCCGGGCTCACGGGCCCCGAACGCGACAAGGCGTGGGCCCGGATGCTCTCGCTGCTTCGGACCGACCCCTCGTTCCCCCTCGGGCCCGCCGAGGCCGCCGCGCTCGAGAAGCGCCACGTCCGCAACCGCGAGACCTACCTCCTGCCCGAACCGGAGCCGGGCCCCGACGCTCTCCTCGGCGGAAACCGCGCCGCGCTCTACGTCACGGAGGACCTCGATCTCGACGCCGCCGGCCCCGGCGTCGCGTGGCGGAGCTCCGACCCCGCCACGATCTCCCCGAAGGGACGCGTCCGGCGCCCGGAGGACGGCCGCCCGCGCTTCGTCGAGCTCGCGGCGTCCGCCCCGGGCCGCCCCGAGCGGACCTACCGGTTCCGCGTCATGCCGGAGGAGCCCGGACTGCCCGCCCTCTTCCTCCATTTCGGACGGCCGCTCGACAAGCTCGCGCGCACCGACTTCGTCTGCCTCCGCGTCTCCGCGGGCGACGACCCGGAGCCCGTCTGGCTCTCCGGCACCGGTGCCGGCGGCGGCGGCGCGAAGCTGCGCGGCAACACCAGCTACGTCGCCGGCAGGCGGCGTTCGATCAACCTCAAGTTCGACGCGCCCGTCCAGTTTCCCGGCGCGCCGGAGCCCGTCCGGCACCTGCTGCTGCTCTCCGGCTACTCCGACGCGACGCGCCTTCGCAACGCCCTCTCCTTCGACGCCTTCCGGGCCGTGTCGCCCGAGGGGACGGCCCGCGCGGCCCCCGTCTTCTGGACCGAGGTCTTCGTGAACGGCGCCTACGCGGGGGTCTGGGAATGCTGCCCGCGCCTGCAGGACGTGCTCTCCGAGCCCTTCTCCGCGCTCTACAAGGTCCGCGCCCCGACCGGGCTCTGGCTCTCCGCGGGCGCCTCTGCCGAGGTCGTCGACCGCGTGGACCGCGGCGACGGGGAAAGCGGCCCCGGCGCGAACCCCTACGGGCCGTTCCTCGACATCGCGCGGTTCGTCGCGGAGTCGGACGCCGCCGCGTTCGCCGCCGCCGCCGCGGAGCGCTTCGACCTGGACGAGCTGGTCGACTTCTTCCTCCTCGTCAACTTCACCGGCAACGAGGACGGCCGCGTCACCAACCAATACGCCGGCCTCCGCGCCGAGGACGGCCGCTGGGAGCTCCTGCCGTGGGACTACGACAAGACGTTCCTCGTCGCCCCCGCCGGCGCCAACGCCCGGACGTCGCTCCTCGTCTCGCCCCTCTTCGGGCGGCTCTTCTCGTCCGTCCCCGGGTTCCGGGAACGCGTCCGCCGGCGGTGGAGGGAGCTGCGCGAAGGACCGCTCTCCGAGTCGTCGCTCGACGCGTGGATCGATGAGCGGGCGCCGGCCCTCGAGCCCTTCATGGACGAGGACTACCGCGTCGTCCCGCCCCTGGGCGGCGCGACCGACTTCGCCGCCGAGGTCGACGCCCTCCGCGCCGAGGTCCGTTTCCGGCTCGGCCTGGTCGACTGGCTTCTCGGCCCGCCCGCCGCCCGCCCGTAGCCGCCTCCGATTTCGGAGTTCACAAATCCGGGGTTTTGTGCGAGAATCCGCGCCCTTCCGAACCCCGATCCCCCAATCGCCGCCATGAACGACAAGAACGCCGCTCTCTTCGCCGGCCAGGGCGCCCAGGCCGTCGGCATGGGCCGCGACCTGGCCGAGTCCCGCCCCGAATGCCGCGCCCTCTTCGACCGCGCCGACTCCATCCTCGGCTGGTCCCTCTCCGAAGCCGTCTTCGAGGGGCCCGTCGAGCGCCTCACCCGCACCGACGTCTGCCAGCCCGCGATCTTCGTCGCGAGCGCGGCCGCCTGGACCGCCTTCCGCGCGCTCGCGCCGGACGTGCCGTTCGCCGCGATGGCCGGCCTCAGTCTCGGCGAGTGGACCGCGCTCTGGGCCGCCGGGGCCGTGTCGTTCGACGACGCCGTGCGCGTCCTCGCCGCGCGCGGCCGCCTCATGCAGGAGGCGTGCGAGGCGAACCCCTCCGCCATGGTCTCGATCCTCAAGCTCGACCCCGCCGCGTGCGAGGCGATCGCCGCGGAGACGGGCTGCGCCGTCACGAACTACAACGCCGCGCTCCAGACGGTCCTCGGCGGCACGCGCGAGCAGGTCGCCGCCGCCGCCGCCGCCGCGACGGCGTGCGGCGGCCGCGGGGTCGTCCTCCAGACCGCCGGCGCCTACCACAGCCCCTTCATGGCCCCCGCCGCGGAAAAGCTCGCCCCCGTCCTCGCCGGGGTCGCCTTCCGCGCCCCCGCCGTCCCCGTCCTCTCCAACTACACCGGGCGCCCGCACGGCTCGCCAGACGACATCCGCGCCGCGATGCTCGCCCAGATCGCGCACCCCGTGCGCTGGACCGACGACACCGCCGCGATGTCCGCGCTCGGCGCCGGCACGTTCGTCGAGTTCGGCCCCGGCGCCGTCCTCACGGGCATGCTGAAGCGAGCCCTTCCCGGCGCCAAGCTCCTCAACGCGAACTCCGTTTCCTCGGTCGAGGCCGCCGCGGCCGCCTTCGCGGACTAGCCGCCCCGCCCGTCCCCGGACTGGCAAGGCGGCCCCGTTTCTGGTATTCTTCCTCCCATGAACGGACATTCACTCTTTCCGGCGCTGGCCGCGGCGCTCGTCGCGGCGGGCGCCGCCGCGCAGGAGCCGGCGGCGGCGAAGGTCTTCGCCGTGCGCACCGCGCGGCCCGAGCGCCGCACGATCGCGCAGACGCTCGTCAAGACCGGCTCGCTCGCCGCGCCCGCCGAGGTCTCGCTCTGCGCGAAGGTCCCGGGGCGCCTCGCATCGACCGCGCTCGACGACGGCACGCCCGTCGAGGAGGGCACGCGCGTCCGGAAGGGCGACGCCGTCGCCCGAATCGACGACCGCGAGTACCGCATCGCCCGCGACTCCGCCAAGGCCGCCGCCGAGGCGGCCCGCGCGCTCGCGGAGGACGCCGCGAGCGAGTTCGCCCGCACGGAGAAGCTCCGCGCGGCGAAGGTCTCCACGGAGCAGGAGTTCGACGTCGCCCGCTTCGCGCGCGACCGCACCGCCGCCGCCCTCGCCCAGGCCGAGGGAGGACTCGCGAAGGCGGAGCTGGACCTGGAGGAGTGCGTCGTGCGCGCGCCGATGGACGGCGTCGTCGCCGCCAAGCGCCTCCATCCCGGCGCGATGGTCACCGCCGCGAGCGAGATCTACACGGTCGTCGCGACCGATCCGCTGCGCGCGCTCTTCGAGGTGCCGACGACGGCGCTGCCGCTTCTCAGGCCCGGCGAGACGAAGGTCCGCGTGACGGTGGACGCCTACCCGGACGATCCCGCCGACCTCGTCGTCGACGAGGCCTATCCCGCGGCGGACCCCGCCACGCGAACCGTGACGGTCCGCGCGCTCCTCCCGAACCCCGACGGCAAGTTCCGCCCCGGGATGTATGCCACCGGCGCCTTCGCGCTCGACGAGCGCGCGGACGTGCTCGTCGTCCCGTTCGAGGCGGTGCTCCGCATCCGCGACCGCCGCTGCGTCTACAAGGTCGCAGGCGGCAAAGCGGTCCTGGCGGACGTCGAAACCGGCCTCCGCCACGACGACGTCGTGGAGATCGTCTCCGGCCTTTCCGAGGGCGACGAGATCGTCGTCGACGGTCTCCACCGCCTCGCCGACGGCGCCGCGGTCCGCGTCGTGGAGTAGCCCGCCATGAAGCTTTCCGAGACCGGCGTCAAACGGCCCGTGGCGACGCTCATGGCGTTCGTCGCGGTGTTCCTCCTCGGCGTCATCGCGTGGCAGCGCCTCGCGATCGACATGATGCCCGAGATCGAGAGCCCGTCGATCTCCGTCTTCACCCGCTGGGACGGCGCCTCCACGGAGGACGTCGAGCAGCAGATCACCCGCGTCATCGAGAGCGCGCTCGGCTCCGTCACCGACCTCGACGAGATCACGTCGACGACGAGCGAGGGCGTCTCGCGCGTGACGTGCAAGTTCAAGTGGGGCACGGAGCTGGGGGAGGCCGCGAACGACATGCGCGACCTGCTGGAGCGCGCCAAGCGCCGCCTGCCGGACGACGCCGACGACCCGGTGATGTTCAAGTTCAACACCGCCAACATGCCGATCCTCGGCTTCTCCGTCACCGCGACCGAGAACATCGAGAAGCTCGAGGACACGGTGAACGACGACATCGTCGACGTCCTCAAGCGCGTCCCCGGCGTCGGCACCGCGGAGGCGTTCGGCGGCCTGGAGCGCCAGGTGAACGTCCTGCTCGATCCCGCGAAGCTCTCGGCCCACGGCCTCTCGGTCGCCGCGATCGCGGCGGCGATCGACGCGGACAACCAGACGGAGCCGGCGGGCAACGTGAAGATCGGCACGGTCGACTACACGATCCGCGTGCCGGGCGAGTTCGCGACGCCGGAGGAGGTCGGTCTCGTCGTGGTGAAGCGCGACGGCGACAAGGTCGTGCGCGTCTCCGACGTGGCGCGCGTGGAGGACGGCTTCGCGGAGGAGACGCGCGTCGTGGAGCGCATGGGCCGCGCCGGCATGATGGTCGACGTGCAGAAGCGCTCGGGCGAGAACACGATGGCCGTCGCGCGCCGCGTGATGGACAAGCTCGAGGAGATCAAGGCGAACCTCCCGGCGGACTACTCGATCGACCTCGTGTTCGACACGAGCGACATGATCGGCAAGTCGATCCGCTCGGTCGGGAAGACCGTGCTGTGGGGCGGCCTCTTCGTCGTCCTGGTCACGCTCTTCTTCCTGCGCTCGGCGCGCACGTCGCTCGTCATCGCGCTCACGATCCCCTTCTCGCTCATCATCGCGTCGATCTTCATGTTCCTCAAGGGCTGGACGATCAACCTGATGAGCCTCTCGGCGCTCGCGCTCGCGGTCGGCATGGTCGTCGACAACGCGGTCGTGGTGCTCGAGAACGTCATCTCCCACGTCTCGCGCGGCACGGGCCGGCGCGAGGCCGCGATGTTCGGCGCGGACGAGGTCGGCACGGCGATCCTCGCCTCGACCCTGACGACGATCGTCGTGTTCGTGCCGCTCGTCTTCGTGGACGGCGTGACGGGCATCATGCTCGGGCAGCTCGGCGGCATCGTGACGGCGACGCTCGTCGCGTCGGTCGTCTGCTCGCTCCTCCTCACGCCGATGCTCGCCTCGAAGCTCCTCGCCCCGCCGCCGGCGGGCCGCGGCGCCTACGCGCGCTTCTACGCCTGGAGCGAAGGGCGCCTCGCCGCGCTCGAGCGCGGCTACGCGCGGCTGCTCTCCGGCGCGCTCCACGCGCGCTGGCTCGTCGTGCTCGCCGCCGTCGGCGTCGTCGCGCTCACGGTCTGGGGCTTCCGCTCGCTCGGCAGCGAGTTCATGGGCAAGGAGGACACCGGCCAGCTCTCGATCAGCTACCAGCTCCCGCTCAGCACGCGCTACGAGATCACGGCCGAGACCGGCCGCCGCATCCTCGAGGTCGTCCACCGCGTGTGCGGCGACGACAAGATCGTCTCCGAGATGCTCCGCGCCGGCGGCTCGGGCGGGTTCGGCGGCGGCGGCGGCTCGCACGCCGGCACGATCCGCCTGCGGCTCGTCGACGCGAAGTACCGCGACAGGACCGCCGACGAATACGGCGACGAGATCACGCGCGAGGTCTCGCAGTGGCCGGAGATCGTCAAGGTCTTCTCCAACTCCGGCAACTTCCTCAACCGCATCCTGATGGGCGGCGGCGCGAACCTGCTCGTCGAGGTCTACGGCTGGGACCTCGACGAGACGACCGCCATCGCCGAGCGCATCAAGCGGATCGCGCAGGAGACGCCCGGCTCGCGCGACGTGCGCGTCTCGCAGGACATGGGCAAGCCCGAGCTCTCGATCGCGATCGACCGCGCCAAGGCCTCCGCGATGGGCCTCTCGATGCAGGAGATCACGGCGACCGTCTCCGCGCTCTTCCAGGGCGACGACGCCTCGCAGTACCGCGAGGGCGAGGACGAATACGACATCACGCTGCGCCTCGCCGCGCCCGACCGCGCGTCGATCGAGGACATCCGCCGCACGGAGCTGCCGCTGCCCGGCGGCGGGCGCGTGCGGCTCGACGCCATCGCGCAGGTCGTCGAGGGCTCCGGGCCCGTCACCATCACGCGCAAGAACCAGCAGCGCGTCGTCAGCGTCGAGTTCGACGCCACCGACGCCCGCCCCGAGGGCGACGTGATGGCGGACGTGCGCCGGCGCGTCGCGGAGCAGATCGTGCTGCCGAACGGCGTCTCCGTGGAATACGGCGGCATGATCGAGGAGCAGGAGAAGAGCGAGAAGGCGCTCACGATGATGATCCTGCTCGGCATCGTGCTCGTCTACATGGTGATGGCGGCGCAGTTCGAGTCGCTGCTGCATCCGCTGCTCATCATGTTCAGCGTGCCGTTCGCCTTCTCGGGCGTCGTGGCGGTGCTGCACCTCACGGGGACGCCGCTCTCGATGTCGGCCTACATCGGCATGGTGCTGCTGGTGGGCGTCGTCGTGAACAACTCCATCGTCCTCGTGGACTACGTGAACCTCCTGCGGGCGCGCGGCCGGGCGCTGCGCGAGGCCATCGTCGAGGGCGGCCGCCAGCGCCTGCGCCCGGTGATGATCACCACCTGCACGACGGTGCTCGGGATGATGCCGATGGCGACGAGCCACGGCGACGGCTCCGCGACCTGGCGCCCGCTCGGGCTCGTCGTCGTGGGCGGCCTCGCCCTCGCCTCCGTCGTCTCCCTCGTCCTCGTCCCGACCCTCTACTACATCGCCGAGCGCCGGAGGCGCGCATGAGCGGCCGGGACCGCCCGGCGGACGAGCGCACGCCCACCACCTCCGAGACGCTGCTGCGCGAACTCGCCGCGAACCCCGCCTCGCCGCGCGCGGAGGCGTTCGCGCGGCTCTACGAGCCGGTCCTGCGCCGCTACGTGGCGGCGTCCCGCATCGGGCACGAGCCGATCCAGCCGGCCGACCGCGACGACCTCGTGCAGGAGGTCTTCCTCGCCGTGCGCTCCGCCCTGCCGGGCTTCCGCTACGTGCCCGGGCGCAGCTCCTTCCGCGCCTACCTGCGGCGCGCCGTCCGCAACGCCGTCCTCCGCCTCCAACGCCGCCCGGCGCCCGTTCCGCCAGCGCTCGCGGACGCCCTCCCCGCGCCTCCGCCCGCCGCCGACGGCGAGTCGGAGACCCTGCTCCGGATCTGGACGCTCGCCCTCGAGCGCGTCTTCCGCTCCGGACGCTTCTCGCCGAACACGCAGGCCGTCTTCCGCCGCGTCGCGCTGGAGGGCGAGGCCCCGGCCGACGTCGGACGCGAGTTCAAGCTCAAGCCCAACGCCGTCTACCAGATCCGCAACCGCATCCTGCGCGCCGTCCGCGAGGAGCTCGACCGCTTCGGCCGCGGCCGCCTCTCCGCCGCCGACCTCCTGGAGAAACTGGAAGAAGACGATGCAGAAGTCGAAAGTTTAAAGTCTAAAGTTTAAAGTCTAAAGTTGTTCGCTTTTCAACCTCTTCAACCCCTTCAACCTTTTCAACTTTACACTTTTCCCTTTCAACTTTACCCTTGAAAGACCTTCGTCCTGGCCTCGTCATCGACAACTCCTTCGCGCTTCTCCGTCCGATCGGCGAGGGCGGCATGGGGGAGGTCTGGCTGGCGCGCGATCGCGCGCTCGGCCGCGATGTGGCGCTCAAGGCGATGCGGCCCTCGGACAGCGCCACGCGCACCCGCCGCTTCGAGCGCGAGGCCCGCGCCCTCGCCGCCCTCGACCATCCGTCGATCCTCCCCGTCCTGCACGCCGGGGAAGACCCCGCCACGGGCCTTCGCTATCTCGTCACGCCGGCCGTCCTCCTCTCCCCGTCCGAGATCGCCCGCCTCTGCGACGAGGTCCTCCTCTGCCCCTATCCCCGCGGATACGCGACGGCCGCGGAGGGTGGCTCCCCCGCTGGGGGAGCTGGCGAGCGAAGCGAGACTGAGGGGGTCGTTCACACGGATTCCGCGGAGACGTCTCTCGTCACTCGTCACTCGTCACTCGTCGCTGCGGCCGCCCCGCGGCCGCTGCCCCTCGCCGCCCTCCTCGATGGCGGCAAGGCGCTGCCCGAGGCCGCCGTGCTGCGCATCGCGCGCGACCTTGCGGGCGCGCTCGCCGCCGCCCACGCCGTCGGCATCCTCCATCGCGACGTCAAGCCCTCCAACGTCCTCTTCGACGCCTCCGGCCGCGCCCTCCTCGCCGACTTCGGCCTCGCGAAGTTCACACGCGGAGGAGGGTCTCACGCAGAGTCCGCAGAGAGTCCTGATGGCCGGGCCCCATCCCGGCCAGAGAGGGGTTCGGGGGCCGTGGAGGCCCCCGATTCCATCTCCCTCGACGAATCCGGTGCGCGCAAGTTCCTCGGCTCCCCCGCCTACGCCGCGCCCGAGCAGTTCCGCGCCGGCGCGGAACTCACGCCGGCCCTCGACTGGTATTCCTTCGGCGCCGTCCTCTACGAGGCGCTCACCGGCGATCGCCCGCGCTCCCTGCGCCCGCCCTCCTCCTACGATCCTTCGCGCATCGTCCGCGCCTGGGATCCCTTCCTGCGCGACCTGCTCGATCCCGATCCCGCCCGCCGCCTCGCCGACCCCGCCGCCATCACGCGGAGACTGGATGCGATCGGCCGCGCCATCGACCCCGCCACGCGAAGCCGGCGCCGCGCGGCGCGGGCCGCCCTCGCCGCCGTCGCGGCCCTCGCGGCGGCAGTCGCCGCGCTCCGCTTCCACGCCGGGCCCGGTCCTGGGGTTGAAACCCACGCAGAGAGCGCAGAGCCCGCAGAGATTGGCTCCCCCGCTGGGGGAGCTGGCGAGCGAAGCGAGACCGAGGGGGTCGTTCACGCGGAGAGCGCAGCGTCCATTCCCTTGTTCGGAGGGGGTTCGGGGGAGGCGCAGCCTCCTCCCGTTGCCATCGTCTTCCCCGCCCATCCGATGCCGCCGCGCCTCGATTCGGTCTGGCAGGGCGAGGACCGCGGCCCCCTGCAGCTGCTCGGCACGTTTCGGCTGCTCCCCATCGTTCGTTTCGAGGCCGAGGCCTTCTCCGGCGGGGACGCGGAGCTTCTCCTCAAAGTTCGCGAAGGCGACGGCGCCTGGTCCTCCTGGACGCAGAATCGTGCCGCCATCGGACGCGCGAACAACGCCTGGTTCGAAGCTGTCGCCATGGCCCGCAAAGAAGCCTCCGCCACCAATGCTCCCCCCGCGGCGCACGTCCGCCTCGCCCTCTGCCTCGCCCGTCTCTCATGGACGTACGTCGCCAACGCCGACCAAGGCTCGGCCGACGCGCCGTATCGCGCCGCACTCGCCGCCATCGATCCGCTCGTCGAGTCCGACGCCGCGCGATACGGACCGCTCCGCTCCTGGCTTCTTTCCGAGCGCGCCTACATGGAGTGCATGGAGGGCCGCTTCCGCGAATCCGCCGCCGATCTCCAGGAGGCGGGGCTGCTCTGGGCCCGCCACGCGCCGGCGGACGATCCGGGCTGCGAGGCGCAGCGCTTCGTCCTGGCGGCCGCCCTCGGCGGGATGCTCCATCGGGCCGGCGACACCGCCGCCGCCCTCACGATGACCTCCCGCGCCATCGAGGCCCTCGAGCCCTTCCTCTTCCCCGCCAACCCCGCAAGGGGTTCGGGGGACGACGTCCCCCGGTCGTTGGTCGACCTCCTCGCCGGCTGCCACTACCGCCTCGGCGAGCTGCACCGCGAGACCGGAGCCCGCCTCGAATCCATCGCGGCCTACCGCCGCGCCGCCGAACTCTGGCGCGATCTTTTCCGGGAGCATGGCGAACGCTACCGCGGCTCCTGCATCCAGGCCCTCGGCCGTCTGGGCCAGGCGCTGGCGGACGCCGAGCGTCCCGA
>Ga0247608_10004659_pt1 | contig 15221 bp, 10 predicted proteins | sample 176DNAGHGlowgp2_FD_193490 | JGI IMG/M metagenome (GOLD analysis project Ga0247608, IMG submission 193490) | Sheep rumen microbial communities from Palmerston North, Manawatu-Wanganui, New Zealand - 1766 DNA GHGlow gp2 | ecosystem: Host-associated > Mammals > Digestive system > Stomach > Rumen ...
TACAGAAAAACTGCTGGGACTGGAGTTTAAGATAAGTGAGTTTTCTTTTTTCCAGACCAATTCATGCGGTGCGGAAGTCCTTTACAGTACGGTGAGGGATTACATAGGCGATCTTTCAAACGGCGGTAAGGCAGATAAAACGGTATTCGACCTCTACAGCGGTACGGGAACGATAGCACAGCTGATGGCACCGGTTGCCGGAAAGGTCATCGGGGTTGAGATCGTTGAGGAGGCTGTTGAGGCTGCACGCGAGAATGCGGATCTTAACGGAATAGACAATGTTGAGTTTATATGCGGTGATGTACTGAAAGTGATAGATGAGATCGCAGAAAAGCCTGATTTTATAATACTTGATCCGCCACGTGACGGCGTGCATCCCAAGGCCCTTAAAAAGATCATGGAATACGGTGTGGACAGGCTCATATACATTTCCTGCAAACCCACAAGCCTTGTCCGCGACCTTGAAATAGTCAAAGAATACGGATATGAAGTGACCAAAGCAGTCGCGGTTGATCAGTTTCCCTGGACCGGGAATTGTGAAACGGTATGCTGTCTTTCCAAGGGAGATGTCAAGTCACAGAAATTGCGGGTTGAATTCAGTCTGGAGGATATGGATACGGACGGGTTCAAGAAGGGCGCGACCTATAATGCCATACGGGATTGGATTAAAGCTAAGTATGGCTATCGAGTTACTAATCTGAACATCGCTCAGGTCAAGCAGAAGCATGGGATCATAGAACGGGAGAACTATAATAAGCCTAAGTCGCCGGACAGCAAGCAGCCCGGATGCTCGGAAGAAAAGGTCAAAGCTATTGAGGATGCGATGAGGCATTATCAGATGATATGATGTAGATTTTTATAAGAGAGTGGTTATTCAGTTAATGATAAAACCACTCTCTTATTTTTTTAGGAACTTTTGAAAGTCCAGCCATTGTTGGTGGGAATAAGCTTCCCATATTGTTCAAGTATTTTTATGCCAAAATCATACTGATAATCATAATCCTTGGTTGCAAGCCAGTCTCTGACAATTATACCGCCTGTAAAGTCTTGTTTAGAAGAGTAGAATGCTGATATTTTGGCATGTATCGAGTTGTGACCCGATGGAATACGCACAATATTATATGTGTTATGTATCAATTCGGGCGCGAAGTTTGCACGCTTTCCGGTCTGTGACTGTTCGACTATGTGGTGCCATGCGAATTCTTTTCCGGCATCACCCAAATACCTTTTGAGTTTATTGAACGAGTCGAAATAAACATATTCACTTGGTATGCGCTTCTTTGCCATGTTAATTTCCTCCTTGGATTAGCGAGGAGGAAATCCACATGGCATCTGTTCAGTTGTGTTTTCAATCGGCCATTCATAGGAAAACCTCCTATTTGTCTGAATGGCCAGTTGCCCTATAGACTGGACCTGGTTTACATGTTGCACTCATCAGTTAGCTTTCGGGCGCTGACTTGATCAGGGTCAGCTCACTTCCTGGTGAGTAAAAGGTGAACAAAATGTGCATTTGTCCGAATGGCTCTTGAGAAAATTGTCGTTTTGATATATAATCAAGTGTGAATAAGTATGATTTAGTCAAATTAGTTGCCATTCAGGATGAGTTGCAATGTGCTCAACCTTTATGATTTAAGTATAGATGAGGTGGGATTTTTTCTCGCTGACGCGGAAACAGACATTGTACGGACAGGTACGGACATTCCACGGACAGACGCGGACAAGTCGATTATTTTTTTGAATAGAGGATGATAGATTTGGAATTCAGTGATTTTTTACAGAAGTTCTACCTGCCGAATGACGGAGGTGGGATTTCGAATTATAAAGCGAAGAAGAAGGTACCAATGTTCTTCTTCGATAATGTGCTTGATGAAGGTTACGATGAAAATATCATCTGTCCGTCTGATAGCACTTATGAGAAGTGGTTAGACGGGACGCGTAAACCGGACAGCTCAGTATGGCCTGAGCTGATCAAATATTTTAATGATGTAAAGCTTCAAAAGGCGTTGCTCGGAGCACTTGTGGATAAGAACCTGAAAATGGTTATGGAGAGTTTCGGCATTGTTTTTGAAGTAGGTGAGAATCCGGATAAGATGCTGTTTGCCAAGGCTGTCGTAGAACAGTTTAGAGCTATCGCAAATGGTGGTGGGGTTGCAGAGAATATTGTTCCGCTAGAATATAAGAAGCCTCCCGAATTGAAAGGCTTTGGCACTTACATTCGTGAGGCTAAAAGAAAATTTGGAGCGATGAAGCTGCCCGGAGAAGGGGAAAGCCAGCTTGGTGAGTATTTTGTCTGCAATCATATAGGCACATCCTCTGCAGCTTTTCCGAACAGGGTTCGAGGAAACTACATAGAAGATGCTACTCTGCCGGCTTTACGGAATTTTGACCGCCGTGGAGAGACGCGCAATATCATTCTGATCGGCGCATGTGGTTATGGAAAAACGATGATGCTTCAGCACTTGTTTCTTGAAGCGGCAGATCATGTTTCTAATACCGGCTTGCTGCCTCTGTTCGCGGAACTGAGAAATTATCTGTCAGAGAAGGGAGATTTGGTTTCGTTCCTTGTGGAGACGGCACAGGAATTCGACCGTTCGTTTTCCAGGGAGAAAATGGAAGACCTTCTTGAACGTGGACAGGCGGAAATCCTGCTGGATGGACTCGATGAGATGGATCCAAAGGAAACTAACGCATTTCAGCGCAGGCTGGCGGAATTGATCCATCAGTATCCGAATAATCAGGTGGTGATCTCATCAAGACAGTGTTCTGCAATAAGCGGTGTCAGAGGCTTTACCAAACTATACATTCAGCCGCTCGATGATGATCAAGTTATTGCGCTCATTGATAAGCTGCTGAAAGATGAGCCGGATGATACTGCAAAAGAGACAGTGCTGTCATTCATGGACGCCGGTAAGGGATATGTCAAGAAAAATGAATTCGTGGCGACAAATCCTCTTTTGCTTACGATCATGGTTCAGAAATATGAGAGGTTCCGGGACGAAGGAGAACGTAAGACCGGCTTTTATGAAGTGATGTATGATGCTCTTATCAGGGGGCATGACGAAGATAAAGAATCTTTTGATCGGTTCTTTCATAGCGTGGGCAGCAGTGATGAATTTACTCAGGTGTTCCGTGAGTTCTGTACACTGGCCTACATGGAAGGTATATATATTTTTGACCATAGATCCTTTGAGAAGTTTTATAAGAAACTGAAAAGCAAGGATGAATTGAATAATCCTAAGAAGTTTACGCTCAGCGCATTTGAACATGATGTGTGCGCCACAGCATGCATGATGTATGAGCAGGAATCAGGAATCTTTTATATTGATCCGGGATTCCAGGACTATTTCTTCGCGGAGTTCTATTACTTTGAGGATACGGATCCAACAAAAGAAATGGGACGTGCCTTATGGGATAGGAAGATCGATTCATTCCGGAATCTGGACGCATTAAAGATGTTGTATGAAATTGCGCCGGATAAGGTGAATGTCTGCATCATTCAGCCGTATCTGGAGAATATTTTTAAGGGTAGAGATGATGCGGAAGCATTTCTACAGTTCCTGGCTAATGGCTTTGGTGATGTGAAATATACTTTGCTTAACAAGCCGCTGATCGATGAGTATATGAACAAGCCGCTAAAGGCTGAGAAGTTTGATTTCGTGCCGGAGACAAACTTTACGAAGAATGTCATTTATGGATTGATATGTGACCTTCTGGGCATACCGAATACCTTTGTTATAGGATCTTTGGAAACGAAGGTAGAGCAGGATGGAGCGACGCATTTTGTCGCTGGATTTTATGATAATGTCAGAGATTATGATGCACCGGAAGACGATCAACACACGTGGCTGCGCGGAATGAAGCACGATGTAAAACATATCGGAGATAGTCAGTATTTTCAAGATTTGGAGATTACGCCTTTTCCGGTTACGGATAATACTGGTCAGGCGGTATGCTTTGGTTATGATTACATCGTGGATCCGATATCATTAGTGGATAAACCTGAGGAAAAAGAACTTTTCATGGAGTTGTGTAGCACGGCCAAGCTTGACCGATTATATGAGAGAATAAAAGCATATTACGAGAAACTGGTTGAATTACAGGAAGTCAATAAATACAGGTAATGGAGGTACGGAATGAGTGAAGTCGAACGTTGGGTAAGTCTTGAAGATATCGCAGGGCACTTAGATGTCAGTAAAGATACCATCAGAGCGTGGATTAAAAAAGGTACGATACCGTACCACAAAGTCGGAAGACAGTATAAATTCCGGGTGTCCGAAGTGGATGCCTGGGTTGAGAGCGGCGAAAGCGCTGACGCAGATAAACAAACCGAGGAGGATTAAACGATGGCAATCGATAACAAAAAAGAACAGGAACGGGACGAACTGCATCGCGCAATCTGGGCTATCGCCGATGAGCTGCGCGGGGCTGTAGACGGATGGGATTTCAAGAACTATGTGCTGGGCACCATGTTTTATCGCTATATCTCCGAGAATCTGACTGCTTACATCAACAGCGGTGAAGAGGCAGCAGGCAACACCGATTTTGATTATGCTAAGATGCCTGATAAGGAAGCGGAAGAAGCACGGGAAGGACTGGTTGAGGAAAAAGGATTCTTTATTCTTCCAAGTGAGCTTTTCTGCAATGTCAGGGCAAAGGCTGACAGAGGCGAGATATGGAAGTATCCGAATGGTGCGGATATGCTCCTGAATGAAAAGCTGGAAGAGGTTTTCCGTCACATAGAGGAATCGGCAAAGGGAAGCATTTCTGAGAGCAGTTTTGTCGGTCTGTTTGATGATTTCGATGTGAACAGCAATAAGCTGGGAAGCACCGTAAACAAGCGTAATGAGCGTCTGACAAAGCTCTTAAACGGTGTTGCTGCCATGAATCTTGGATCGGTTAAAGATCATGAGATAGATGCTTTCGGCGACGCCTATGAATACCTGATGACCATGTATGCGTCAAATGCGGGTAAGTCCGGTGGCGAGTTCTTTACGCCTGCGGATGTTTCCGTGCTGCTTACACGCCTTGGCACTGTAGGTAAAAAGAAGATCAATAAGGTTTATGATCCTGCCTGCGGTTCAGGTTCTCTGCTTTTGAAGGTCGAGAAAATCCTTGGAAAAGATGCGGTTCAGACCGGATTCTTTGGGCAGGAAATCAATATTACGACATATAACCTTTGCCGTATCAACATGTTCCTGCATGATATCGGTTTTGATAAGTTTGATATTGAGTGTGAAGATACACTTATCAATCCTCAACACTGGGATGATGAGCCGTTTGAGCTGATCGTTTCAAATCCTCCGTATTCCATCAAGTGGGCGGGAGACGAGAATCCGCTTTTGATCAATGATCCTCGTTTTTCTCCGGCAGGCGTGCTGGCACCTAAAGGCAAGGCTGATATGGCATTTATCATGCATTCACTTTCATGGCTGGCTCCGAACGGAACGGCAGCTATTGTATGCTTCCCTGGAATAATGTACAGAGGTGGCGCAGAACAGAAGATCAGGAAGTATCTGGTAGATAATAACTTTGTAGATTGCATCATACAGCTTCCGAGCAATCTCTTCTTTGGTACATCCATTGCAACCTGCATCATGGTTATGAAACGTGGTAAGCAGGATAACCGAGTTCTCTTTATTGATGCTACAAATCAATGTGTGAAAATTACAAATAATAACAAGCTTCTTCCTGAGAATATTGATACTATCGTGGAAGCTTTTGAGAAACGTCAAAATATAGATTATCTTTGTCGTTTAGTCGATTATGATGAAGTAAAGGAACAAAACTACAATCTATCTGTCAGTACGTATGTTGCCCAACAGGATACTCGTGAAAAAGTTGATATTAATGAACTCAACATGAGAATTGATGAGATTGTTAAAAAAGAAGAGGAGCTTCGAATAGCAATAAAAAATATTGTTTCGGGAATTGAGGTGGGCAAATGATTAGATTATATGAGCTAATTGAGAAGCTTTGTCCCGATGGAGTGGAATACAAGAGCCTCAAGGAATTATGTTCCATAAAAGAGAAAGAAGCTATAACAAAAGATGATTTGGGAGAGGGCGGTGAATATCCTGTCATAAACTCTTCGAGAGATGTTCTTGGCTATTATTCCGAATACAACAATGAGCCAGATACACTTGTATTAACTTCACATGGTGCATATGCTGGTTTCTGCCATTATATGAACGAGAGGTTTTTTGCCGGGGCACTTTGTTATCCCATGCAGACAACTGACGATTCGATAATAAGTACAAAATTTCTATATTATCTGTTTAAGAACAACGAGGCGTTAATAAGAGAACGATTTGTTAATAAATCAGGAGTTCCTTATATCAATTTTAAGGGGTTGATGGCGCATAAAGTTCCAGTTCCTCCAAAACCCGTTCAAGATGAAATCGTCAGTATACTTGATACGTTCACCTCGCTTACAGCGGAGCTGCAAGCGGAGCTGCAAGCGAGAAAAATACAATACGATGAGTATGTAAACATACTCATCGAAAAAGGAGATTTTAAAGAGAACAAGAAAAAGCCATTAAATGAAATCTTTGATTTTAGGAATGGATTGAGCAAGGGAAAAGAATTCTTTGGAAAGGGGATACCTTTTATACGATATACGGATGTCTATAACAACAGAGTATTACGTGCCTCTGATTTATCTGCATTGGTGGAATGTACTGACGCTGAAATCGAAAAATTGAGAGTTAATAAGGGAGATGTGCTTTTTACACGCACATCTGAAACAGCAGAGGATGTTGGATGGTCTTCTGTTTTGCTTGATGATGTAGATCAATGTGTCTTTAATGGATTTTGTATAAAGGCGTCTCCTAAAACAGATGACTTGTTACCGGAGTACTGTGCATATTGCTTTTCAACGCGGTCTTTTAGGCAGTATGTTGCAAGCCATTGTGCTTTTACGACAAGAGCCTCCCTTACAGGAAAAACAATAGGCGAATATGAAATGACTATACCAAGCCATGAAGAACAAAAGGCTATTGTTGAGGTATTGGACAAGCTATATCTGTTATGCACCGATTTATCATGCGGCATTCCAGCCGAAATTGAAGCACGACAAGTTCAGTATGAATATTATAGAAATGAATTATTAGCATTTAAGGAGTTGAAAGTAGTATGAGGACGATAGCCTTGCGATTCGGAGAACATTTTTCCCCGGACTGCGGAACGATTGCAGCTCACCAGCAACTGATCGACAAGCTGGGATACGTTTGGTATGGAAAGATGGGCAATTCTGTTGCAATGCGTATCGTGGAGGAACTTATCAGTCAAGAGGATACGAAAATTCTCTTGATTAATAGTGGAAAAGCAGATCGATATTGGGCGCATATATCTGAGATTATTAAAGAAACTCCGCCCATTGATGGGATTCCAGAATACTATAGAGATATAAAAGAAAAGTTCAAAACATGGTTCAAAGTAACTGCGTTTGAGTCGGCTCCACGAGATATTATGTCTAGGTGTTTTGTGGCATCATCCGGAAATGCGCTGGGTGAAGTCTCAAAACACAGCATGAGTCCATACTTCATCATAGAGTACAAGGAAGACGAGGTGAATTAATATGCCGTATTTCAATATTGTCGCTGAGACAAATCAGAATACAGTTGTAACGGAATACGAGCCGGTCAAAGCCCGTTCTGAAAGCTATGAATCGGAGGCGGCTCTGGAAAAAGAGTTTATTCGGCTTTTGGGAGAACAGGGGTATCAGTACCTGCCGATTCATTCCGAAGCAGAGCTAATTGCTAATCTTCGTGAACGGCTGGAAGAACTGAATAAGTATCAGTTTTCGGATACGGAATGGGAAAGATTCTTTAATTCCTGTATTGCCAATCCGAATGAACATATCGTGGAAAAGACTGCAAAGATTCAGGAAGATTATGTGCAGGTGCTGAAGCGTGATGATTCCATGACAAAGAATATCACGTTGATAGACCGCAACAACATTCATAATAATCGCCTGCAGGTTATCAATCAGTATGTTCTCGGCAAAGAGGATGGCGCTACCTATGATAATCGCTATGATGTGACCATTCTTGTAAATGGTCTGCCGCTTGTGCATGTGGAATTAAAGCGCAGAGGCGTTGCTATCCGTGAGGCTTTTAATCAGATTGAGCGTTATCAGAGGGATTCATTCTGGGCTGGTAGCGGCCTGTTTGAGTATGTGCAGATATTTGTTATCTCAAACGGAACGAACACGAAGTATTATTCCAACAGTACCAGAAGTAATGCGATAAAAGATTCTGCTTCCCGAAATACGAAGAAGGGTAAGACCAGCAACAGCTTTGAGTTTACATCCTTCTGGGCAGATTCCAATAACCGTATCATCCCGGATCTGATTGATTTTACGAAGACCTTCTTTGCAAAGCATACGCTGCTGAATATTCTGACCAGATATTGCGTGTTCACTTCCGAGAAGATGCTTATGGTAATGCGTCCGTATCAGATAACGGCAACGGAGCGCATTCTGAACCGGATCGAGATTGCCCATAATTATAAAAAGTATGGAGATATCGCCGCAGGCGGATATATCTGGCATACAACGGGATCTGGAAAGACACTGACATCCTTCAAGACAGCAAGATTGGCAACTCAGCTACCATTTATTGATAAGGTATTGTTTGTCGTTGACCGTAAGGATCTGGACTATCAGACCATGAAGGAATATGACCGTTTTGAGAAGGGTGCGGCCAACAGCAATTCTTCTACGGCAATATTAGAACGGCAGCTGCGGGATCCTAAGGCTCATATCATCATTACAACAATTCAGAAGCTCTCTACATTCATAAAGAAAAATAAAGAGCATGAGATTTATAAGAGGCAGATTGTCATTATTTTTGATGAATGCCACCGCAGCCAGTTTGGCGATATGCATGATGCTATCGTGAAGAGTTTCAAGCAGTATTATATGTTTGGATTTACCGGAACGCCAATTTTTCCGGCGAATGCCGGCGCAAGGGTCAATCCTAAATATTTTACAACGGAGCAGACCTTTGGTGATCAGCTGCACGCATATACTATAGTTGATGCCATCAATGACAGAAATGTTCTTCCGTTCCGCGTGGATTATATCAAAACAATGGATACGGATGCGGATATCGATGATGAAGAAGTCTGGGATATCGACAGGAAGAAGGCGTTTGAGGCACCGGAGCGTATATCGCTGGTGGCAAACTATATTCTTAACCATTTCGATCAGAAGACATACCGTGGCGATAAGACCTATGTGTTCAATGCACTGACAAATATTTCCGAGGTTGCTTCCGCTGATAGAGGAAAGGTTGAGGAAATTAAGCAGAAGCAGAGGCTCAGTGGATTTAATTCCATTTTTGCCGTATCGTCTGTGCCTATGGCGAAGCTATATTACGATGAGTTCCGGAAAATCATAAAGAAGGACCCTACAAAGGATCTGAAAATTGCAGTTATTTACAGTTATGCTGCAAATGAGGAAGAGGTTGACGGAATCCTTGATGAAGAGAATCCGGAGGATACTTCCGCTCTGGATCAGAATTCCAGAGATTTCCTGGAATCAGCCATTCAGGATTATAATCTGATGTTCCATACAAATTATGATACATCCAGCGATAAGTTCCAGAACTATTATAAGGATGTCTCTCTCCGTATGAAAAACAAGGAACTGGATCTGCTCATTGTAGTAAATATGTTCCTGACCGGATTTGATGCAACAACTCTGAACACGCTGTGGGTGGATAAGAACCTTAAAATGCATGGATTGATTCAGGCATTCAGCCGTACCAATCGTATCTTAAACAGCATCAAGACATTTGGAAATATTGTTTGCTTCCGTAACCTGCAGAAGCGGGTGGATGCGGCGATATCGCTGTTTGGCGATAAGAATGCCGGCGGTATCGTCCTTATGCAGAGCTTTAAGGATTACTACTATGGCTATGAGTCTGTTGACGGAAGACCGATGTCGGGTTACGTGGATATGATCGAAGACCTGACCACAAAGTTCCCGCTCTCTGATCCGCAGATAATCGGTGAACAGAATCAGAAGGACTTTATTGCTCTGTTTGGAGCAATCTTACGTATGAGGAACCTGCTTGTTTCCTTCGACGAATTTGCGGAGAAGGAGTTGCTTTCGGAGCGTGATCTTCAGGATTATCTCGGAAGATATCAGGATTTGAGGGATGAGTGGAAGCGCAAGCGCGAGAATGGTGAAAGCACAGATATTATTGATGACATCGTTTTCGAGATCGAGCTTATCAAGCAGATTGAAATCAATATTGATTATATCCTGATGCTTGTGAAGAAATATCACGACAGCCATGGTGAGGATAAGGAAATACTCGTGACAATCAAGAAGGCTGTGGACGCCAGTCCAGAGCTGCGCAGCAAGAAAGCGCTGATTGAATCCTTCATCGCCGGCGTAAATGATATCGATGATGTCATGGATGTGTGGCATGAATACGTAATTGAGATGAAGGAGAAAGATCTGGTCATCATCATTGAGGAAGAGCGCCTAAAGCCGGATGAGACCAGAGAATTTATGGATAAATCCTTCCAGGATGGCGAGCTTAAGACCATCGGTACAGATATTGATAAGATTATGCCGCCGGTATCCCGTTTTGGTGGTTCTGGAAGAGCCAAGAAGAAAGAGGCATTGATCAGAAGACTGATGGCATACTTTGAAAAATTCAGAGGTCTGGTATAGGAGGACTGATAATTTAATGATGGAAATAGATCGAAAGATCAAAGATATAGACAAGGCAATTTGCGATAATATTGCACTCATTGATTTTACGGGCGTTACCAGGGCTTTGATATCACAAAACCTTCTGGGACAGTCTCGGAATCTGGTAGAGCATATCGCAGTAAAGATATATGGGCAGGGAAAGGATATAGATGTCAATTGGGATACAATACCTGCCGCAAAGGAGTTCATCAAGCATAATAACAAATATCTTTTTCTGAGACAGTTTCACACATTTCTTCAGGAGTCAAAGTCGCATTATACTCCTGATAGCGAAGGTGCAGAGAGGCTGGTACTTAAATACTATCGTTATTATCTTCAACTGCGAAACTTTATGAGAAAAGAGTACCAGATGGAGATACTGGGGAACTTGGAAAAATTCCCTGTTGATACGGATAAATCTGTTCAAGAATATCATGAGAAGATTGCAGAGCGGATAGAGGTTCGCAGGCAGATAAGGGATCTTACGCATGCGCAAAGGATGTATGTTCATAAGGTTGTTCCTTTTATTGTGAATGAATCCGTCTATTATGAAATTATACTAACACCGGCATACAACACAACCAGCAAATATGATCGCTTTGTATGCTACTCTGCAATTTTGGTGCCATCTCACTATTCTATAAAAGCCGATATCTATTACGAGGATATCCAGGTTCAGGATAAGAGGATGCCAGTGAACATTCTCACAGACTACATGGTATCTATTAGACCGTGTGAGTTGAACAACTTTGCGAGTTTGTTTGGCGATAGGATTAAAATGTCTCCAAGCCATTCAGAGTACACCGGAATGATGTCATATCTGTCGTTATCAGGAGCAAGTCTTCTGGAAATTGCAGAGTCTCCAGACAGAGAATATCAAAGCATAAAAGCGAGGATGTTTGGTAAGAGCCAAGCGCATCATTTTGAGAAAGTGCTTGATAAAAGCAGGATGCTCATACTGTCTGGAAAACCAGGTTCAATTATTATTCGCTATCTTCTGCATACTTTGAACAACAAGGTAATTAAGACACAGAGGCATAGCGAGTCCAATTGGAAACTGTCAGAATTAATGCTTCAATGGGGATGTATTCCGTTTGACACGATGCCATTTGCATCTTCACTATTGCAACATAATCCAGATAGCAAGGATTTATTTGGATGTATAAGTCCGGATTATCGTGAGCATGAACTGATGGTGCGTTATATAAATACGAATATGAGTACCAATTCTCGACTGTATACTCCTGTAAAAGAAATTGAAGAGTTCACAGATGAAGTTGATAAATACATCAGGGTATTTAATTCTAAGCTGTATACAAGTAAGAAGCAACAAGGACGCAGAATAGAAAAATTTGGGCAAAACTTGTATGTTAAGTCAGCATACGAGAACACCAAGTTTATCATGGAAAAGCTTCTGGAAGCTTCTGAGGATGGTGTACAGGGATATTCGGATGCAATAGAGGCCTGGATTGACGATGTAAAAGTTAATAGCGAAGAAAAACGTGCCATACTACGGGGGATGTTTACAAAATCCCATGTTGCACTAATTTACGGAGCTGCCGGAACGGGAAAAACATATACTATAAACCATGTTTCTCGGTTTTTTGATGAACAGGACAAGCTATTCCTTGCAAATACGAATCCGGCTGTGGAAAATCTACGCCGAAAAGTGAGTGCTCAGAATTGTGAATTTATGACCATTAGGAAATTCCTGATGTCAAGTTATCTTAAGACGAATTACGATATTCTTGTTATTGATGAGTGCAGTATGGTCAGCAATTCAGATATGGCTGATCTTTTAGAGAAAGTTGATTATAAGTTGCTGATTCTTGTAGGGGATACTTATCAGATAGAATCTATCGTTTTCGGAAATTGGTTTTCGATGGCAAAGTATTTTGTTCCTCGATATGCGTGGAATGAACTTGTGAAACCATATAGAACTGAAGATCAGGGTTTGCTGGAATTCTGGAAAAAAGTTAGAAACCTTGATGATGATCTGACAGAATATATTGTTAGTCATCGCTATGCATCGAATTTAGATGCGTCTATTTTCAATCAGAGAGCGGATGATGAGATTATCCTTTGCCTTAATTATGATGGGTTGTATGGGATCAACAATATAAACCGCTTTCTCCAGGAAAACAATCCTAACAAGCCTTATAGATGGGGATTGTGGACATTTAAAGTTGGAGATCCGATTCTTTTTAATGAATCGGAAAGATTTATGCCGGTTCTTTACAATAACCTGAAGGGTATGATAGTAGATATAGAACCGGATGCTGATAATGATTGCATTTGGTTCTCTGTAGAGGTAGACAAAGCACTTACAGAGCTTGATGTCATGCATCAGGACTTGGAATTATTGGATTCAGTTACACCGGGAAAATCCGTAGTCAGATTCAGGGTTGTCAGAAAGAAAGAGTCTGATGACGATAATGATTTTGCGGATGATACTGATATTCCTTTCCAGATTGCTTATGCCGTATCAATTCATAAGGCTCAGGGTTTGGAGTATGATTCTGTAAAGGTTATCATTACAAGAGAAGTAGATGAAATGATAACGCACAATATTTTTTATACAGCAATCACAAGATCGAAAAAGCATCTTAAGATATACTGGAGTCCAGAATCACAAGAAAAGATACTAAGCAGTTTTGAGGTTATGGATGCAAAGCGAGATGCTTCAATTTTCGCAGCTCAGGCAAAGATGAAGATGAGAAAAATATAGTTGTTCTTGTATAATCCGGGAGATATTACTGAAACTGGAGGTATTGTTTATGGCTGAAAGTCAAAACATCGAATATAAAGAGTCTTGGCGGGATGAATATCTGAAGTGGTTCTTCGGCTTTGACAATGCTTAGGGGGCACTGTTTAAATCGGGATCGATGATGCCGGGAATATGGTCGGCGTGAAGGATGTCAATCATTGTTATTTGGTAGCAAATTATATAAATCATTTGATATTTCAATGTTTACAGGATAACTATCGCCAGTAAGACTTCTGAGAGAAAGAAGAGTATCCCTGACCCAAATAAGGATTTCTTCGAGTTTACCCCAGAATTTGCCATCAAATTCTATATCTTTATCGCTGGGATGCTTCCAAAATTGGTATTCTTTTCTATCATTGTGAGCATATAGTTTATCTCTTATTGTGCGTATTTCATCAATGTAGATGTGATATGTTTCGTATTGAGATATTGCATTTTTTATGTCATCGGGCATTATGCTATGATAGGGACTTTGCTCGAGTATATTGAATACTTTTTTTATACCTATTGCGTCAGTGCTTTCATCAAAAAGGCGTGCTGACTTCATGATTAGTGTAAAGCGAAGGGATTTCATGACCTCGCCCCAAAAATATGGTGCTTTATTAGTATAGGATTGCTTTTCAAATGTAAAATCCATAACAAATCTATATTCAAGAACTGTGTTTAATGTATCGACGGCATCGTTCTGAAGCAAAGTTAATAGCTTTTGTATGTCATCTTTTTGATCCCAGGATAATGTTTGGCCTGTATAATTATATTTTTCTTGGTTCCAATTGGTACTCATAGTATCACCTGACATTTCGGTTGCACATTTTGGATTCTTTGTGTTTGTGGAAGGAATATTTGTGTAATGCACTGATTTATTATAATGAATGTGTTATAGTTTGTTTAAAATACTCTGTCGGCTGTTATCGGTGTGGCTTCTTTTCATGATCTTGATATACTCGAACAGGTCACTTCTCGCTGTATCATTTAATACAAAAAAATCAGCAATGAGCTGATCTACATGAGGCAATTCTGTGTAGTCAAAGATTTCTATAAGCTTTAAAGTCCTGTCAGAAAAATATGCCTTCTTCTGAAGGTTGATCATAAGTTTTTCATTATCCGAAGGAAGAATCGGGAGAGTTTCTCCGGGTTCGTAAGGATTATCCTTGCATATCGAGTTGATCGGTATGTTGAGGATGTGAGATATTTTAAGAGCTGTGTCAAATCTGACAGCGGTATCCCTCTGAATAATTGAGTAAAGAGTAGTCGGCGCAATGCCGACTTTTTTTGCGAGCTCTTTTACCGTCATTCCCTTATCATCAAGTATATCCTTAAGATTTTTTCCGTATCCCATATCGTAGATCCTCCCATCTGTGGAAAGTATAACACCCGTCCATAAATTACGCAATAAGTAATTTCATAACAAGAAAAATAAAATGAGTATTGACTTTTCAAAAGCACTGTATTACCATCAAAACGCAGTACGAAAAGCGTAATACACAAATAGAGAACACGCAAAAATCAAAAAGCGAGGTGAGACGAATGCTGAAAAGACATAAAAAATGTAGAATACGGGATCGCTGTGTAGTCTGCATATGTTTCTCGTAAGAGCGCACTTCTATATTCAACCTGTCAGTTGAATATGAACTGCGCCCATGCCGGGAGCTTACGCGTACATCGCAGGAGCAATGATACGCTTTCGGTGCTTCGCACCGTCAAGGGCTAACGCCCTTGCGCTGCCTTTGGCAGCTATCCCAATCA
>Ga0247608_10004663_pt1 | contig 15208 bp, 14 predicted proteins | sample 176DNAGHGlowgp2_FD_193490 | JGI IMG/M metagenome (GOLD analysis project Ga0247608, IMG submission 193490) | Sheep rumen microbial communities from Palmerston North, Manawatu-Wanganui, New Zealand - 1766 DNA GHGlow gp2 | ecosystem: Host-associated > Mammals > Digestive system > Stomach > Rumen ...
AAATTGGCGTCGCTATGCTCAGTAGCGTTCTAAAATCTGAGGTAGCCATTCAAGCGAATCGCAAAATCATGAAAGCATTCATTGCATTCCGCCATTTAGCAGAATTGCCTCTCAATTATTCATAGATTGTTGGTATCCCCCTGTCGTTGTGAAACGATGAGGGGATTTTTTTTAACTTTGATTTGCTTTTATTTGGATCGTGCATTTTGCGATAAACCCCAAGAACCCCATCAATTCCTGTTGCAAATGAACTTTTTGGGCGAATAATTTGGAAGTCTAAGAGGGATTTGTTATCTTTGCACCTAATTAATCAAAGCCAAGAATGGTCGCTAACAAACTATATAAATATCTCGATGCTAAAGGTGGAATGATGATGCTGTATCATAGCAATCTTCAGTTCACAAATGCTACTCGTTTGAACGATCCCTTTGATTGTCATCCCAGTCTGATAGATTTTTCTCAAGTTCCACCAGAGAAAACCCAAGTGTGGGATAAAGAAGATGTTATTGCAGTCGAATCAAACCATTATGAATTATTGAGAGATAAGGCATGGGTTTGTAGTCTTTCTAAATTGCACGATTCCTTGCTGATGTGGAGCTATTATGGCAACCATAAAGGTGTATGCATAGGTATCGATATGGAAAAAGCCGACCAATATCTTTCCCGTATACATTGCAATGTGTTTATCGGGGCTTTTGATATTGAAGTCCAATATAAGGACATCATCGAGAAACCTGATTATTTCCATGATGCGAAAGACTATTATCGTTATCAATTATCGACAAAAGCAAAAGTTTGGGAGCATGAGCGCGAAGTAAGATTGATATTAATTGATCCTTCTTTAGCATTTATTCCGATGTCTCTTCCGTATACCCCCCAAGAAGGCGAAACAACTGACTGGAAAGAAGTTCGGGCTTATCCTAAAATCGGAGGTGAATGTTTTGAATCGCTGTACTTGGGAATCAAGATCGACGAAGAGGAAAAAGAGAATATTATCAAGATTGCCCGTAAGTGCAATCCTAACATCAAGATATATCAAATGACAATAGATCCCGATGCCTTCAGGCTGAAGGAAGAACAAATAAACTGATTATGGCAAAGAAACAGATAAAAGAAAAATCGATTGAAGAAACGCTGTGGGAATCAGCGAATAAACTGCGTGGCTCTGTGGAACCATCGGAATATAAGCACGTGGTGCTGAGTCTTATCTTCCTGAAGTATGCCTACGACCGCTTTACGGAGCGCAGGAATGAACTGGTGGCAGAAGGTAAGGAGCAGTTTGCTGATAATCCCGTTTTCTATAACGCTAAGAATGTATTCTATCTGGAACCTGAGAGCCGTTGGGATTTCCTGATTGAGAATGCCAAGCAGAACGATATTTCCATCAAGATAGACAAGGCATTGGCAAAGGTGGAGGATAGTAACCCATCGCTGAAGGGTGCCTTGCCCAGCAACTATTATGCCGGACTCTCTTTGGATCGAACCAAACTTGCTGCATTGCTCGACGAGATCAATAAGATAGATACGCTGAAAGACCCTGAGCACGACTTGATGGGACGTGTGTATGAGTATTTCTTGGGTAAGTTTGCTATTGCTGAAGGTAAAGGTAAAGGAGAATACTATACGCCAAAGACCATCGTCAACCTGATAGCTGAGATGATTGAGCCTTATCGTGGTAAGATTTACGACCCCTGTTGTGGTTCGGGTGGTATGTTTGTGCAGAGCATGAAGTTTATCGAGGCCCATCATGGTAACAAGCGCGACATCTCAGTCTATGGTCAGGAATATACCAACACCACGTATAAGCTGGCGAAGATGAACCTGGCTATTCGTGGTATAGCTTGTAACCTGGGCGAAATGGCTGCTGACACTTTCCATAATGACCAGCACAAGGACTTGAAGGCCGACTTCATCATGGCTAATCCTCCATTTAATCAGAAAGATTGGCGTGCTGATAATGAGTTGGTGGATGATCCTCGTTGGTATGGATACGATACACCTCCAACCAGCAATGCCAACTACGGCTGGATTCTGAATATCGTCAGCAAACTCTCTGCTAATGGTACTGCTGGCTTCTTGTTGGCCAATGGCGCATTAAGTGGCGATGGCACAGAGTTGGCTATCCGCAAGCAGCTCATCCAGAACCATATCGTGGAGGCTATTGTAATTCTTCCACACAAGATGTTCTACTCTACAGATATTAGTGTGACACTGTGGATTCTGAACAATAACAAGAAAGCTCGTACTGTCGAGCAGAATGGCAAGATGGTGAAGTATCGTAATCGCGAAAATGAGGTGCTGTTTGTTGATTTGCGTCTTTGGGGTGAGCCATTCGAAAAGAAATACGTTCAATTCCCTGTAGAACAGATACAGCAAGTGGCTCAGAACTTCCACAACTGGCAGAGAGATGGTTACGAAGAAAACTATCATAACGAGGCTGGTTATTGCTATTCTGCAACTACAGAAGAAATTGAAGCTAAAGGCTGGAGCCTGGTTCCGAGCAAGTACATTGAGTTCAAAGGAACTGCTGAGGAAATCGATTATGACGGAAAGATGAAGCAGATTCAGTCTGATCTTCGTGACTTGTTAGTACAGGAAGAAGAGAGTAAAAAGCAACTGAAAGAACTCTTTGCAAAGTTGGGCTATGGAATATAAGAGATTAGGAGATTATATAGAGCCTGTTGACGAGCGCAATAGTAAATTAGAAATCAAGTTGTCTCAAGGTATTTGTAACGAGAAGTATTTCCAAGACCCTCGTCAAGTAGCAGAAAATTCTGCTGCTGATAAGATTGTGCGTCGAGGTTACTTTGCTTATAACAGGGCAACTACACGTAACGGTGAGAAGATTTCCATAGCTTACCGTGAGGGACCGGATTGCACGGTTTCTTCCGCTTACCAAGTCTTCAGAATTAAAGACGAAGAGAAACTGAATCCGAAATATCTTCTGATGTGGTATAAGCGCTCCGACTTTGACCGTTATGCAAGATTTAGATCACATGGAAGTGCTCACGAGTTTTTTGAATATGAGGAAATGTGCGATGTTCGTATTCCATTACCATCTATAGAACGTCAGCGTGAAATCGTATCAGAATACGAAACGCTGACCAACCGCATTCGTCTCAACGAGCAGATGATTCAGAACCTTGAAGCCACCGCCCAAGCCCTCTACCGCAAAATGTTCATCGATAACATCGACAAGGAAAACCTTCCCGAAGGCTGGCGAATGGGAACAATTGGAGATTTGTTCGAATTACAACGTGGCTTTGATTTACCAAGTCAAGAAAGGACCGAAGGTATTTATCCCATTTATGCATCTACAGGCATTGCTGAACATCATAACGAGTATAAAATTGAACCACCATGTGTTGTAACTGGTCGTAGTGGCACTATTGGTGAAGTCTTTTATGTAGACAAGCAATGTTGGCCGCTCAATACGACTTTGTGGGTCAAAGATTTCAAAAACACTCCACCATTCTTTGTATACTACAAACTGAAGGAACTAGATTTAGGTAAAACTGTATCAGGTTTTGCCGCTGTGCCAACATTGAATCGAAATGATGTTCATATGATGGAATCTTTGATACCGCCAATAGATTTGTTAGAAGTTTTTGAAAAGGAGATGACTGTTATACATCATCACCAATCAATAACAGAACAAGAAAACGAGAAATTAATCGAATTACAGTCTTTGCTTTTGGCAAAGATGGGGCAATAAAATAATACATAATGGATAGTTTTTTTACTTCTTTGGGACTTAACACATTTACAACATTTATTGTTGTAATGTATATTCTTGTTGTTGTGATGCTGGTTGCTTTATTATCATATAAATCTAAGATAAAACAAACAAAGAAAAATGAAGCTTATGAATTGATAATAAAAGGTATAACCCAGAAAACATTTGAAAGCGATAATGATATTTCACTTATTTATAAAAAAATTATATCACCATATTTTGATAATATTTCGTATGCAGATTTTTTGGAATCTTTTCTGATATATATTCGGAGAAAAGATGATAAAGGCTCTCAAATTGTAGAGATGACAAACAGAATACGTCCAATTATTGAAAGAGAAAGAGCAGAAAAACCATATACAAATATACATGACAGAGAGCGACGTATCCTTTTGGCAATTGAAATGTCTGCCCAAAAAGGAGAGTATAATTCGATTAAAAACAACCTTGAAGATTTATCAATAGTAATAAAAAACAATCAGGATGGATTAAGAAAAGCCGAAATAATAAATAGGTGGACAATTCCGTGTTCAATAGTTAGCATACTATTAACTTTGTTTATATGGCTGTATGGATCATCTTTATCCGATAAAGAAGTTCAACGCATTTCTACTCAAATATACACATCAATCTCGGATAGTTTAAAGACTGCGAAATCTGATAGCTTATCGATAATTAAATAGAACAACTTTTTTTTAAACAAAAAGGATATGGATAAAACTGTTATTATCATTATGATTGTTTGTGCAACAGTGATTGCGCTTGTTGCCATTATTTGTGATTACCTTTATGAGAGGAAGTCAACAGACGCTTCTGAGTGTTTAATGTCTAAGAAGATTATTAAGGTCCATAGAAATTATATAGCAGGTTTCTTGGGATTTGCTGTTATTATGCTTCTTACTGCACAATACGGAGGCCCCCAAAATGCGATATTTACCTATCTGTCATTTGGTTCTACAATTACCTCGTTGGTTCTCTCCATCCTCGCCATATTTGTAACTGTACAATCAAGTACGGACATATACAAGCAATTTGGAACAATTAATAAAGTCTCAAACCAAATAGATGGAACATTGAAGAATTTGGTTGATGCAGAAAGTAAATTGGAAAAAACGTCTTCTGTAATTTCCTCCCAAATGAGCTGCATTGTTGACGAGATTGAAAAAAGACTGGATGTACGAATGCAAAAGACAGAAGACACTATTTCTGAGAAAATACAAAATCAGAATATAATTATTCAGAACACCCAAAATGACACGATGAAAAATCTCGACTCTGATGCTTTCTTAAATCGTATTCCATATAATGGCTTATTGGTATTATATGCATTTTCAAAAGGATACGAAACGGGAAAACGGTTTGATCTGTCTCTTTTTTTTAAGGGTAATGAAAGATATCAATTAGGTGTAATAATGACATCTATAGCGGCGGGCTATATTAGTGGATCCGTTCATTCTAAGGGAGAACATGATTTAGTAAGATGTGATGGCTCTATTTTTAAATCGGAAGATGTGTTTAATAAAATAAAAACAAATTCCACATTTTATTCAACAAATGCAGATGAAGATACGATAAAAATTGATGAATATTTTAAAGAATAATGACGAATCCCCCCGACAATACGAAACGATGCCAGAGCACTACCTGTTGTGCTTCAATGATGAGTGCGAACAAGAGAACTCAAAACTAACAGAATTACAGTCTTTGCTTTTGGCGAAGATGGGGCAATAAATTAATGTACATCATGGAAGAAGAAGTATATAAATCTTTATATGAAAGGCCTTTTGCAGAACAAGTGGCATTTAATATTGAGCAATTGAAGTATCGGTATGCAAGACTTTCAGGTGTTGATATAACAAAAAAGGAAAATCAAAGTGAATATTTAATGCTTTTTGATTCCTTTTTATCGCTATTTCGTGCATTATTCTTAGAAAGAGGAACTAAACCTTATTCTATACAAAACTTTTTCCGTGAAAAGGGACAAGATGATGTGGCACAGAAAATAGATGATTATTTGGATAGTAAAATGCTGTCTTGGTCAGACAAGCCTATTCGAGATGTCTTAAAGTTTATTGCGGATAAATTCGTATGTCATGTTGATCCTATCTCAAAAGACGACTTGGGATTAGCAAACTTTTATATGAGTCATTTGGGAAATCCGTATATGGAAAATAACTTGCAGAGCATAATGAATACTATTTTTCAAATAATGAGTAACAATTAACGATGGAATTAAATATTATATTAGGAATAATAAGTGCAATTGCGACATTGACATGTGCCGTATTTGGAGCAATGTTGCATCGTAAGACGGAGAGAATTAAGATAATGGAAGGTCAATTATCAGAGAAAAGATATTTGGCGTATGCTAAGTTGTACGATTTCTTTTATGAAATGTTTAAGGGTCAGATGGATAATAAAAACACAAATAATAAAGAAATGAGGAACAAACTGCTCGATGCAAAGAAGGAACTAATTATGTATGCCTCTGATGATGTAGTTTTTGCTTTGAATAAGTATTTGTCTTCTTTGACAGATGCAAATTTGCCAACACAGTTGGATTATTTCCTTGATATAATGCTTCTTATTAGAAAAGATATGTGCAGAAAAAGCAAAATTAGTAGAGATGATATTTTATTGAACATAATGCAAGATAAGAATGAAATGAAGAAGTTTAAGGAAATGAAAAGGAACAATTTCATAACATAAGTATATTTATTCATTGTTTTGTGCGAAAATGAATAATTAACAATAGCATAATATGAGAAGTCAACTACAATTATCTGAAGTAACGGAGTCAATAGCACGAGGTAAAAGTTATCTCGAAGTTGAAATTGATCTTTACGATTTAGAAGAGTTATGTCAGAAAACAGACAATTCTAAGTTGTTGGAATATGTACCTGTAAAAATTGTAGCATGCTTTGAACAATTCTTTAGGGATGAGTATAAAGAGATTTTGTATAATCCTAAAACGAAGAAAAGACTGAAAGAGGTAGATGCTTTCAAAAATGCGAAGTTTGATTTTGACATAATAGGCGCTTTCGAAGACAATACTATATCGTTAGGCGATTATTTGTCATATTTAGTTCCCTGTAGCAAACTTGAAGATATCAACAGTGCATTCAATTACTTCATATAAAGTTTCTTGAAGAAATAAGCAAGAAGGAAAAAGAGAGACAAATATTGCAAACAGTAAATGAGGTGTTTAGACTGAGGCATATTTATTGCCACGAAGTTCCTTTTAAGGATACTATCACCAGAGAGATGGCATCAAGATTTATATCTGATGCGTGTGATTTTTTAGAGTTTTCAGATGATACGATTAGAAATTCTTTGTATTCTGATAATCGTAGTTTAATGGAGGAATTTGAAATTACTAAAAGGGATTTTGAGAAAACGGATAAAGAGTTGGAAGAACTTTTAGAGCAAATAAGGTTAAATGAGAATAAAGAATCTTTGTTTTATAATGATTTGAACTTTATTGATAAATGGAAAGAATATAGGGAGGTGAGAGCTAAATCAGAATCGTCAGTGAATCATGGCGAAAGTTACCTACCTCAATATTATTATAGAAGTATGGAGAGAGCGACGAGGACTCTCATAAAGGAGTTAAAAGATGATTTTAAATACGAATTGCGAAGATAGCGAATAACTACATTTTAGCAAACGTTGTATTTTTTTACAAACTATAATTATCTGTAAAATATGGATTGGAAAGAATATGAGAAAGAGGTTTTGACTGAATGCCAAAGAGTGTTTTTGAATTCTGTTATCAGTTATAACGTGTATATTAAAGGGCTTTATTCAAAGAGAATGAGGCAAATTGATATAATGATAAAAGATGACAGAAATACCATCTATATTATTGATGCGAAGAAGTACAATGTAAAAATTGATGTGAAATCTGTTGAATCTTTTATTGGAATGATAAAGGATGTTGGAGCTAATTATGGAATTATAGTTTCAGAAAAAGGATTTACTAAAGCTGCTATTAATCGTGCTCATTTAGGTGAAGACAATATTGAGGTAGACATTTTGAGCTTAAATGAATTAAAGATGTTTCAAGCGGAAGGTTCAGTTTCATATTCAGGAAGAAATGGAGTTGCTATTAATGCACCTTTTGGTTGGATTATTGATGGGACACGAAGAAATGGTCTTGTCGCATCACTATATCAAAGGGGACTTTCTTTTGAAGAAGCAATCCAAAACAATGAATGGGCATATATAGATTTCTGGGATAAGAATGACACCATAGATACAATAGACAAATTGATTGCTTTTCAAAACGACAACTTATTAGGAATGGACAATGAGGGGAAAATAGACGTGAAAGTATATGATATAATCAAGGAGCGAATATTTACATCTAAGAAATACCCTACCAAGGAAACTACTCTATATAGGGATTTTTACAAATTCATATTGTTTATTGTTCTTTTTTCGCCTGATAATACTCTAAACAGAAATATCAATAAAATGCGATATCTATTATTAAATGCCTTGCCTTTAGAAGTTAAATAAAAGAACTCATTATATTTAAATATCGAGAAGAAAAGAGGTTTAATATTCGACTCTATTTTGAAATAATGCAAAAAATATGCAGATTTTCGAAATAAAATAATAATATTTTGGAATTTAATAGTATATTTGCAGCAGATAATACAAAGATGTTATGATACAAGAGATTAAAATTAAAAACTTTCTTTCATTTAAGGATGAAGTAAAATTTAGTTTTGAGGCTTCTAACGATAAGTTTGCAGAAGACTCTCAGGTGGTGCAAATAAATGAGAATACAAGGCTGCTGCGCTTTGCGATCGTGTATGGCTATAATGCTTCTGGTAAATCAAACCTGCTAAGTGTGTTTAGTTTCTTATCGTTCTTCTGGACACATATGCCTAAGGATTTAGATGCAAAGACGGAAGTTGTTCCTTTTAAGTTTGACAAAACATCATCCAAAGAACCTTCGTGTTTTGAAATGATTTTCTTTGTTCAAAATACCAAATATTGGTATCAATTGGAGTTAGACGAACATCAAGTCTATTTGGAAAAATTGTCTTACTACAAAACGACACAGCCCATTATGCTGTTTGAAAGGACGTTAAAGGATGGGCAGTCAATTATTCAGATTAATCAAAATGCAGATAAGATAAGTGCTACAGCTAAAGAAATGATTAGCGGGTACTGTCTAAAGAACCTCTCATTCTTTGTGGCCAGAAATCAAGTAAATGTAAGCCTTCCAATCATTGATGCAGCAAAGGATTGGCTGAGAACGCATATTGCAAATATTATTTTCCCATCTGTGAATTTAACTTCGTATGCACAAAAGAAAACATCAGAAGACAAGGAACTGATTCGTCATCTTATTGGATTCCTCCATGAAGCAGATTTTAATATAACTAATATATCATCGAATGTCTTGAGTATGGACTTATCTGATGAGGCTGTTAAATTCTTGACACAGGATGTAGATGAAATCGATGAGGAGTCAATAAGAGAACAAGAGAGAATTAAAAAGGAAAGAACTCTAAAACAATTTGAGACAACATTTGAACATACAGTTGAAAATAGCAATGGAAAAGAGTCGTATCAATTAGATAAAAAATACGAATCAACAGGAACTATAAGAACCTTTGGTATTGAAACTGCAATATATGATAACATAAAAAGAGAGGCATTCTTACCAATAGACGAAATTGGGACATCTCTTCATCCTAAATTATTAGAAAAGATTCTGTTTGATTTCTTAAAGATTCAATCAAGATCACAACTTCTTGTCACAACCCATAATGATGGTTTGTTGGATTTAGTGGACGACTTGATAAGGAAAGACTCGGTATGGTTCACTGAAAAGGACAAGGCTGGTGTGACCGATCTGTATAAATTGACGGATTTCAGAGGCGTTAACCGCCTATCGTCTATCAGAGAGGCGTATCGCAATAAGCGTTTTGGTGCCACAATGAAATAGTTATGAAAGAAAGAGAGTTAGCCGAGGACATCAAACAGCAACAATATTTTGAAGCTGTACCTGCACCTTCGCCTGAAAAGGACGAGGGTACAAGGGAGATGGGACCGCTGTATCCGTTTCTTATCAGTGGCGGCACTAATACAGAACGCTATTATTTTACTCATATCAACGACACAACGGATTTTAAGTTCAATATAAGACCAAAGTATTTTGCTGACGAGTCGAACTACACAGAAGCATTTCCAAAAAGGATAAAAGAGATATTGGATGCCAATGCTGGTGCTAAGATATTCTGTGTGTTTGATTGGGATACCATATATGGTGATGAGACTAAGTTGAAGAAACATGAAGATTTTGAAAAACAGTTTCAAACAGAAATCTCAAATGGTAGTGTAGTAATATGTCCAAGTATGCCAAGCATTGAATATTGGTTTTTGTTACACTTCGAAGATTATACAGAACTCTTAAAGGACTACTCTGCTGTCTCGAATCGTTTAGCACCATATATTAAGCCTTGTTTCCCTGATCCGTCAAAAGGCCTGAAACAGTTATTGAAGATGAGGAAATATCTTGAAGATTCCACTTGGGTTAAGAATCTCTGTTCGGATGGAAAACTGGACACAGCTATCAAACGAGCGGAAGACAATATAAAGACTGCGGAAACATCTGGGGATTTAGAGAACCAATCTTATTCATACGTATATAAAGTGTTCAAATAATAAAATCTAACGCCTATGTCACACTTTAACGAACACAGTCTGGAAATGGCCATCATGGAGCTGTTTGAACAACAGGGCTACAGCTACGTGAATGGAGAGACAATACATAAGGAATTATCGGAGGTGCTGCTGCGCGACGACCTGCGGATGTATCTGATGGATAGGTACAGCAAGGAAGAAATCACATCACTGGAGATTGAGCGAGTAATAGCCAAGTTGACGGCTGATAACGGCGCACCATTCTATGTGCAGAATGCACAGACCTACAGACTTATGACCGAGGGCTTTGCCATCAAGCGCGAAGACGCTTCGAAGCCTGATTTGTTCGTTGAGGTGATAGATTTTGAGAATGTAGATAGTAATATCTACAAGGTAGTGAACCAGTTGGAGATAAAGGGCACACAAAAGCGCATCCCTGATGGTATCGTATATGTAAACGGTCTGCCAGTAGTGGTGCTGGAGTTTAAGAGTGCCGTCAAGACTGATGCCACCATCATGAATGCCTATACGCAGTTGACTGTGCGCTATCGTAGGGATATCCCCGAGTTGTTCCGCTATAACGCGTTCGTTGTAATCAGCGATGGCGTGAATAATAAGTATGGTGCGCTATTTGCTGATTATGATTTCTTTTATGCCTGGCGTAAGATTGAGCGAACTGATAGGCCTGGCGATGGTATTGATACGCTGCATACGATGATGGAAGGATTGTTCCGTAAGGAACGACTGCTGAGCGTCATCAAGGATTTTGTATTCTTCCCAGATAATTCAAAGAATGAACTGAAGATAGTTTGCCGCTATCCGCAATTCTTCGCTACCCATAGGCTCTATGAGAATATCTTGGAGCACTCTCATATCAATGTGCTTGGTGATGGTAAAGGTGGTACCTACTTCGGTGCTACTGGATGTGGTAAGAGCTTGACGATGCTCTTCTTGACTCGCATGCTGATGCGTAGTCGCCATCTGGCCTCACCAACCATCGTGCTGATAACAGACCGTACCGACCTTGACGACCAACTGTCGGGCCAATTCCTGAATGCCAAGCAGTTTATTGGTGATGAAACGGTTGTTAATGTAGAAACTCGCAGGGAGCTGGGCGAACTTCTGAGAGGCAGAAGGAGCGGAGGCGTATTCCTGACTACGATACAGAAATTCTCAGAGGATACTGATTTGCTGTCAGAACGTGCCAACATTATCTGTATCTCTGATGAGGCCCATCGTTCGCAGGCCAATGTGGAACAAAATGTGAAGATTACAGATACAGGCGTAAAGCGTAGTTATGGGTTTGCCAAGTATCTGCACGACTCGCTGCCTAATGCCACATATGTTGGCTTTACAGGTACACCTATCGATGCCACCATCGATGTGTTCGGTGATGTGGTGGATAGCTACTCGATGACCGAATCGGTGGCTGATGGTATTACTCGCAGGATTGTTTACGAAGGTCGTGCTGCTAAGGTGTTTGCTGATAGTAAACAACTGCAGGAGATTGAGAACTACTACAAGAAGTGTGAAGAAGAAGGTGCCAACGAGTATCAGATAGAGGAGAGTAAAAAGGCCGTAACTCAGATGAACAGGATTCTTGGCGATCCTCAGCGACTGGCTGTGGTAGCAAAGGATTTTGTAGAGCATTACGAGAAGCGAATAGAGGAGGGTAGTACCGTTTGTGGTAAAGCTATGTTTGTTTGCTCCAGTCGCCAGATAGCTTACGATCTGTATAAGCAGATTATTACTCTACGTCCAGAATGGGAAGAGGAGCGCATCAAGATGGTGATGACCCGATCCAAGGATGACGAGCAGAAGCTTTATGACCTCTTGGGTACTGACGAAGATAGAAAGAAACTGGATTTGAAATTTAAAGATCCAGATTCCGACTTCAAGATTGCTATCGTGGTGGATATGTGGATTACGGGTTTCGATGCACCTTGTCTCGACACCATGTATATTGATAAACCTTTGCAGAAGCACACTTTGATCCAAACTATATCGCGTGTAAATCGCGTATATGAAGGTAAGGATAAGGGCTTGGTAGTTGACTACTTAGGCATTAAGAGCAACATGAATAATGCTCTGAAACAATATGCTGGTGGTGGAGACCTGGGCGAGAATATTGAAACTATCGAAAAGTCGCTAACAATGGTCAAGGATGAGCTTGATATCTTGAAGCGTTTGTTTGCTCAGTTTGATTATTCTAAGTTTACTACTGGCACCCCATTAGAACAACTGGAGTGTTTGAAGCGTGCTGCTGAGTTTATCCAGAGTACAGAAAAGACTCAGAATCTGTTCATGGGTCATGTCAAGAAACTGAAGTCGGCTTTCAATATCTGCTCTAATCATGATGATATAACAGACGAGGATAGAGAGAATATCCATTTCTTTACAGGTGTGCGCTCCATTATCTTTAAGTTGACAAAGGGTAATGCGCCTGATGTAACCCAGATGAATCGCAAGGTGAGTCAGATGTTGGAAAAAGCCTTACAGGCAGATGGGGTAGAAGAGGTGGCTCAGGTGAATGTCAAGTCGAAAGATCTCGACCTGTTGAGTGAGGACTATATGGCCAGACTCGAAAAGCTGGATATGCCTAACACCAAGGTGAAGTTGATGGAGAAACTGCTTAGAACAGTCATCAACGAATTCAAGAAGGTAAATAAGATGAAGGGCGTTGACTTTACCAAACGCCTGAATATGTTGGTAGACAAATACAACGATCGTAGCGATAATGCTATATTTGCCCAAGAGGTACTTGACGAGGTGGCCAAGCAGATGGCAGAACTGCTGAAAGAGGTTAATAAGGAGAAGAAATCATTCAAGGATTTAGGCATCTCGTACGAGGAGAAAGCGTTCTATGATATATTGAAAGAGATTGCTCATAAGTTTGGATTTGAGTATCCAGAGGATAAACTGCTGGCACTCTCGGCTGATGTAAAGAAGATGATTGACGATAAGTCGAAATATACTGATTGGGCTAATCGTACCGATATTAAGGCAGAGCTCCAAATGGACTTGATCCTGATATTGGCAGAGCACGGTTATCCACCTGTACCTCAGGACGATGTGTTCAAAGAGATATTTGAACAGGCTGAGAACTTTAAGAAGTATGAGAAGGCCGAGAGTGAGGAGAAGGGTACAGATTTTGAAGATGTTGCTAAGCAGATAAATCTGATTGCAGCCTTTACTGCTGGTGAACCTAATATGGAATCAGAAAGGAAGGTAACCAAAAGATTTTTATCAAGATATGGTGCACAAGAGGCCAGACTTATTCCTCCTGGATCAGTGCTGGAAGATGTAGAGGACGATAATGATGTTCGCGTCTTAATACATAATATGATGGAACTTTATGACGGAACAACCATCATGAATATCGTTGTGGAATGTCAGAAAGAGTTCCAAGAAAAATATTTCAGTATGAAGGGTAATGAATGGCGCCACTTGATTCGCGACTATGTTAGAAACGTGACCCAACGACCAGATTTGCAAGATGATGAAGTTTTCAGATACTCTGTAGCTTGATACAAAACTACGCAGATACGTATTTGAAAAACCGCAAAGGTACTGCTTTTATGTGGATCCTGCAAACCGGAGGGGCAAGTTTAACAATATTTGATACAGCCGAAATTTTTCTTGGGAAAAGGCTTTGTAATGCGCTGAAATAATCGTACCTTTGTGGCTCCAAAATTCTAACCGGGCGTAAGCCCATATGAATCTAACCATAGACTGTTTTTTGTATGAATGTATTTGAAACTTTTTTGAGTGTTGCTAACTGTACTTTACCCAAGAATGAGAAGGGAGGTGAGGTATGGCTGTGATGGATGATGTTCTGCTGCTTTACGAAGCTCTTGATGCCTATAACATCGTGAAGGATTCGGGTTCGGTAGACGTTACTGTAAGAAGAGCAATGATGATTACCAAGTTGACGTACGACAACAATAAGTTGTTGAAGGCTTGTAAGGAGAGTCTTGCCAAAGGCGTCATCAGCGATTCGTTCGACAGCGATTTCTGGACTCAGCACTTTGCAGTGAAATCCATTAAGGACGGTTTTCTTGAGAAGGCTCTCGAGAAGTATGGCAACGTGACGATGGAGAGTATTGACGTTACTTTTGGCGTAGGGAAGCGCGAGGTTAAGGTGGTACGGGATTTCCTTGATTTGATTGAGAGTGGTCTCGAAGAGATGAACCAACTTCTTGGTGATATCGAGGCGATGATGGGTGTGATGACGTCGGATAAGTTTGCCCAGTTTTATTTCTCGTGTAAGGAACGTTTTGACGCCGGACCTATCAAGAAGGCCTATCTGAACTGGCGGATAGAACAGCGGGAGTTGTCTATACCCATTCTGAAAGCAAGACAGAATGAGGTTTTGCATGAGTTGCTTCTTTCGGAAGTGATCAGTCGTGATTATCCGTTGAAAGGCTGGGAAAAGAAGGGAATGGATTTAGATGGTTTCGTGGCCGATTTGCATGTTGGTTGTGAGATGACAGAAGCGTTGGCCAATATGTATGCTATGATGAACCGATACATCACGTGGGTTGACAGTCTGATGCTAATAGATTATGAAGGCTATGGTCGATTTGTGTGCAGCTGTTTCAATAAGTTGTCGAAGGAAGAGCGGCTGGCGCTGTTTAAGTTTGACATCACACTCAGCTTGATTCATCAGGATATGGTAAAGCTGAACCCCGAGTTGGCAAAGCATCTACGTCAATACTCTCTTCAGCCTAAGGATAATCATCACTTCGCCATTGTGAAGAGTATTACGGTGAAGATGGAGCGTTTTTGGAGTGAGAAGGTGATAACCGA
>Ga0247608_10004664_pt1 | contig 15204 bp, 14 predicted proteins | sample 176DNAGHGlowgp2_FD_193490 | JGI IMG/M metagenome (GOLD analysis project Ga0247608, IMG submission 193490) | Sheep rumen microbial communities from Palmerston North, Manawatu-Wanganui, New Zealand - 1766 DNA GHGlow gp2 | ecosystem: Host-associated > Mammals > Digestive system > Stomach > Rumen ...
TTTCTCCAGTGATATTGATAGTATAAGCGATGGACAGAGAAGAGATATCGATACCATAAGCAAATTATGGGATGATAATTTCGAGGACCCCTCTAACGTTATACGGCAGGTGGAAAGTATTAGCGGAAGCAATGGAGACTATAGGTTCCAAGTATATTCGTTACCTGGGCGTCCGCTGCGTTTAACGAAAGAGTTTGTTGAAACACTATCTATACAAGACAGAAAGGACATAATCGCTGGATTGTGTAGAGGGATAGAATCTCTTCATAACTACGACTCTCCTATGTATCATAGAAATATAAATCCAGACGCTTTTTATATATTCAATGTCAAGGGGAAATATAAACCTTTGCTTGCCAAGTTTGATTGTGCTAAGGACACGGATAACGCTGCGTTCACTGTATATCAGAACGTAGAGAAGAAAGCATTGAATCAGAATACCAATACATTTTTTGCTCCCGAAGTTATATCGTCTCAAATGGGGATTGGTGTGGACTGGGAAAAAGCAGATATATATTCTCTCGCTAAAACGAGTTTGTTTATTCTGACTGGCAAAGTATTAGATACTATAGACGAGTATGATGCCAGTGAAGAGATAGATGATGAGATTCTTCTTATGCTTATGGAAATGATGGATGCTGATCCAAATAAAAGAGCTAAAATAGAAGATCTGATTGAAATATTAAACACATAAAGGAGCTTTGACGATGGGAAAAGAAATGTTTAATAACATACCCAGCAAGTTGGGAGATCTGCTGAATGATGTCAAAAATGGAAAGATAGGTCTTCCCGATTTACAGCGTCCTTTTGTATGGAAGGACAATAAAGTAAGGGAACTGTTGGATTCCATGATTAAAGGATATGAAGATGGACAAAAATCTCAAGAAAAACGTGATATAAGAGCCGCTGTAAGAGCTTTTTTTGATATTAAAGTTAAAGATCAAGATGTGTATAGATTATTGAGTGAATATTTCAATGTGGACTCAATTAAAGAGGCGACAGAATATTTGATGGACGCAAAGAAAACTAGTCAAATCATAGCCCTTAGAGAGTATTGCAAATCTCAAGGGATGAATTATAGAGAATTTCGTGAGTATGCTGATTCTCATAATCTTGACGAGGCTTTATTGTTAAATAAAAGACTGCTGGATGTGCCACCAGAAAAACTAAAACTGATACTTGATAAAAATGAAGGAAGGAGATGATTGCAAATGGGTAAAATTCTAGGAATACGCGTGAAAAACTATGGAGCGTTAAAGGATATAAAGATGGGTCAGACATATGCGGATAAAGAGGGGAGTGAGCCTCTGGATAACATGGTTGCAATAATTGGACCAAGTGGAAATGGGAAAAGCTCATTGGCTGATGTATTTGGGTTTATTTCTGATTGTCTTAACACAGATGTTGAAACTGCGTGTGATGCAAATAATCGTGGGGGGTATTCTCAGTTGATATCACAGGGGGCAGAAGATGATATGTATTTTGAAATATATTACAGGGAAACAAGAAATTCGCGACCAATTACATATGAACTAACTATTGGGTTAGATAAGAATAATCGTCCATGTGTAAAGTCGGAACGGTTGAGACAGCGTGTACAAAAGAGAGGATGGCCTTTATCTTTTTTGTATCTTATTGATGGAAAGGGATTTGCATTCGTCGGAAATGAAGGCGGTCAGGATGAAAACACAGGACAAGTGACTGGAGAAAAGGTGGAAGTTGAGCTTAATGATACAAGAAAGTTAGGTATTGTTACTCTTGGAACGATGACGCAGTATGTACGCATTGAAAAGTTCTTAGGCTTTTTGAGGAGTTGGTTTCTATGTTATTTTTCGCCCGACAGTGCTAGGCAGATGCAGACGGCGGCACCTACTCCATATTTGAATCGTACTGGTAGTAATTTAAATAATGTAGCGCAATACATGTATCGTGAAAACAGTAAAAAGTTTATGGATGTATTGTTGGATATTCAAACAAAAATTCCAAATATCACGAAGATTGTTCCTGAAAAAATGCCAAATGGACAAATGGTATTAGAGTTCTATCAGGAAGGATTTGATGAGCCGTTTTATTCAAATCGTATGTCAGACGGAACCTTAAAACTTTTTGCGTATTATATGCTTATGAATGAGAATAATCCCAGACAGTTAGTTTTTATTGAAGAACCTGAAAATGGGCTTTACCATCAGTATCTATCTGATCTGGCGATTGAGCTTTCCAAAAGTGCTGGCACAGGTTTTTCAAAGCAAATATTTGTAACAACTCATAGTCCGTTTTTCGTAAACGCCCTACGACCAGAACAGATCTGGGTATTGGAAAAGGATGAAAAGGGGTTTTCAGCAATTAAGAGAGCTTCAGAATACGATTTTGTAGATGGAATGATAGAGGAGGGGGCTCAATTAGGCGATCTTTGGAATAGTAAATTTTTTGGGTGAGGGAGAAAAGTATGCATTTTCAATTTTTGATAGAGGATTACTCTGGCGCTGTGCTTGTAGAAAAGATTATGAGCAAGATAATTAAGGGCGATTCCTTAGATACTTACAATTGCAAATCTTTTAAGGGTATTGGTGGTTTTACTAAGAAAAATACAGTAAAAGAAACCCATTCTGGGAAATTGTTAAATGATCTGGCAACATATATGCGAGGATTTCAGCGAAGTCTACAAGGGATAGAGGCGTCCTTAATTATTGTTCTGGATAATGATGATAATGATCCAGAAGAATTTAGAAATCTATTGAATAGTGTTGCTGATATGAATTTAATAGAAATGGATCACGTTTTCTGTCTTGCGATTGAGGAAGTTGAAGCTTGGTTATTGGGTGATGAGTCAGCAATTCAAAAGTCTTATCCGAATTACAAAAAGAATGTATTACGCGATTATGTACAGGATAGTATTTGTGGAACTTGGGAAGTTTTAGCTGACGTTGTGTATAAGGGTGGTATACGTGAAATTAAAAAGAAAAAGATGTCCTATATGGAAATAGGAAAATTGAAGTCGGAATGGACAGAGAAAATTGGCAGCCATATGACGTTTGAAGATAACAAATCCCCTAGTTTTAGGTTTTTTTATGATGCTATTTGTAAAAGAATAGGGAAAGTGGCGTAAAAGAAATATTAGGAGGATAAGTAGTATGAAACCATCCATACTTGCGAAACAGTTGGAAAAGGGAATCGGAGATTATATCGAAACCACGTTCCCAATGACAAATGATCCGTTTAAGGGTTCCGTCAGAAATATGCTTGAAACAAAAGACTCTGTTTATCATGAGCCCTATGTTTCGGTGCGTCTTCCTTTCAGGGTTGCAGAACAGATTGATACCTTCTTCTGTTACATCAATAGAAAGACGGAATTATATGGTTAGATATACTTATCACCCTACAAAATCGGACGGCACTTGGGATATGAGATACAACTCAACTTATGGGGATATAAATTCTAAAGTCGTTATTTTTTGTGAAGCGGGTTCATATGCTCAAACATACGCTAGAGAGAATTATTATACTGCAAGACCGGCATCCGAGTATTCTGAAGAATGAAAAGGATAACCATTGATTGATAAAGGTTTATAGATTAGGAAACGAGTAAAAGAAGAGAGATTCAATAATGGGCATACTGGATTACGATGAAGAAAGAATCAAAAATCTTTACCACAGAGCCTGGCTAGAATCCGGAAGGGGATTTGTTGATACCAGAAAATACGACTATTTGGATAAAGCTCTGTATATGTTTGCACGTGAAAATGGATGCACTTATGACGAGGCGCTGATCCTTGCCAAAACAGGGGAAAGAACAGGTCATCTTGCTGAATGATATTATCGAAGAAGGAGAACACCTATGGCGGACATTAAATTTGAAATCAAGGAAGAAATCGCGGTTTTATCAGAATCCTCAAAGGGGTGGAAGAAAGAACTGAATTTGATCTCATGGAACGGTGCGGATCCAAAGTATGATATTCGTGATTGGGCGCCTGATCACGAAAAAATGGGAAAGGGTATCACTCTGACAAGGGAAGAAGCAAAGCAGTTATATTTGGCATTGAGTCAGATATAAAAACCGACTATTCAAAGGGGGAACTCTGGTATGGAGTGGAAGAATCTCTTTACAGAAAGCATGTTGCGGGGAGGACAGGAGTATATTAACAACGGCTCCATCAAAAATGTATTAGCTACCGATAGCGAAATTACGGGAGATGTCAGCGGAATTGATGACTTTCATATAAAAATTGAACTGGTAGATAATGCTATTTCGAAAATGAACTGTACCTGCCCTCTGGCACAGTCAGGAGTAATATGTAAACATATGGCGGCTGTGTTATTGGCATGGGAAAACATGAGCCGTACAAGCAATAAGCATGATAATACCTCGGGACCTGAAAATACAGAGCGCAATCCTGAAGCGCCGGAAATAACACCTCCCACTATGTTTGGAGAAGAGAATAATACGGCTGCTGAGGAACCCGTACCTGAATCAAATGCTTTCTTCATACCGAAGTATGATGGAAGGATTGAGCTGGAAGCAGATATCAACACTTTTTTCTCGTATGCACTACAGCAGAACCGGGTGGCAATCGTCCGTACTGTTACAGTTAAAAATGCATCAAAAACGGATTTGGAGGATCTGTCTATCCGTGTATGGACAGATGTTGATCTGATTGATGATTTTGTTGAAAAGATAGATATTCTTACGGCGGGAGAAGAACACTGCTTCCGTAATCTGAAGATTATGGTGCATGGAGATTACCTCGCATCTTTGACTGAGCGTATTTCCTGTATCCTGTATGTGTCGGTGACAAAGGGCAATGAAGAGCTTGCGAGACAGAGTGAAGATATTTCCGTACTGGCATTTGATCAATGGCCGGGATTTCCGAGATATTTCCCGGATCTTCTTGCTGCTTTTATTACTCCCAACCATCCGGCTATGGCAGGGCTTCTGCAGGGAGCATCAAAATATCTTGAGAAATGGACGGGAGACCCCTCTCTCGAGGGATATCAGTCAGGGGATCCGAATCGTGTTCTTGCTATGGCTGGGGCTGCCTATGCTGCAATACAGGAAAAGAATATCACTTATTCCAGTGCACCGGCCAGTTTTGAAGATATGGGCCAAAGAGTCAGGCTTATTGATCAGATGCTGGAAGAGCATTTTGGTACCTGTCTTGATATGACACTTCTATATGCGGGTCTATTGGAGGCTATGCATCTTAATACTATTCTTGTTATGAGGAGTGGACATATATTTGCCGGGGTGTGGATTGTTGATGATACATTCCCGGATCCCTGGACAGATGATCCGTCCCAGCTGGAAAAAAGACTTGCTGATGGCGTTAATGAAGTCATAGTAGTAGAATGTACGGCCATGTGTTCAGGAAAAAACATTTCCTTTGATCAGGCTCGTATTGCCGGAGAGAATAATGTAAATGATTATGTTGAATTCGAGTTTTCCATAGATATTACCAGGGCAAGACGGAGCGGAGTCCGTCCTCTTCCTGTTAGAGTAAAGGGTGAGAACGGATATGTGATTGAGCATCATGATCTGAAAGAGAAGGATGTAACCAGTGCCCCTTCTGATTGGCTGAAGCTTATTGATACTTCAGATACCGATGGCCAGAAGCAGGAAGTTACCAAGCAAACTCAATGGGAGAGAAAACTCCTTGATCTTAGCTTGCGTAACATGCTTATAAATATGCGCATTACGGGAACAATAATCCCAATGCTGACGGCGGATCTTCCGGGACTGGAAGATGCTCTGGCTGAAGGGGTAGAATACGAAGTCCTTGACCGTCCGGCAGAATGGGAAATCCACCGTATTGATTATGCAAGTACTGAGACCGTTAACGATCTGGGACCTTATGGAGAACTCATAGAACTTGAAGAAAAGCACAGGAGACTTCATTCATGGCTGGGAGAGAAGGAGTTATCCAAACTTCTCACAAAAATGTATCGTTCCGCGAAGTCTTCCATGGAGGAAAATGGTGCCAGTACCCTTTATATGACGCTCGGATTGCTTCGCTGGTTCGATGGAATAAAAACACCAAAGGTTCATTATGCGCCGGTTATTCTCTTACCAATTGATATTATCAGGAAATCTGCAAGCAAGGGGTATGTAATAAGGGAGCGCGATGATGATGCCCAGGTAAATATTACACTTCTTGAATTTCTTAAGCAGAACTACGAAATAGAAATCCCCGGATTGAATCCTCCTCCAAAGGATGATCATGGTCTGGATGTAGAAAAGATTTTTGCAATTATCCGCCATGCTGTTATGAATCAGAAAATGTGGGATGTTATTGAGGATGCCTTTATCGGTAATTTCTCCTTCTCACAGTTTGTGATGTGGAATGATATACATAGTCGTTCTGACCTTCTGGAGCGAAATAAGATCGTCCATGGACTGATGGAAGGAGCCGTGGATTGGGATTGTTCTATTCCGGAATCGGTCGATACGGATGATGCATATCTTCCGGTCCCTGTGGATTCGTCACAGCTTCGTGCTATTAACATGGCTGCAAATGGCGTAAGTTTTGTCCTCCACGGCCCTCCCGGAACGGGAAAATCTCAAACAATTACCGCAATGATCGCCAATGCCCTGACAAAGGGAAGAACAGTCCTTTTTGTAGCAGAAAAGATGGCTGCACTTGAAGTCGTTCAAAAGAGGCTCGCATCTCTTGGAATAGAGGATTTCTGCCTGGAACTGCATTCAAACAAGGCTGTAAAGAAGAACGTCCTTGATCAGCTTAAGCGTGGTCTTGATATCAGGGTCTGGGGAATGAGCACGGATTATGATCAGAAGATTGAAGAGATTCATCAGATGAGATCCGAACTTGATGCTTATGCGAAAAAGCTTCATGAGAGAAGAAATTGTGGATTCAGTGTAAGGGAACTCATAGATGAATATGAATCTATTCCTGAAAACGTTAAAACATACAGGGTAAGCAGGGATTACGTCAATTCTTGTACACAGCAGGATCTTGAGTTTAAGAAAAAGCTTTTATTAAGGCTGATAGATGCCGGGAAACAGTTGGGGCACCCTAAAGGTCATGTATTCTCTGTTGTTGGTCAGACGGAATATACCCAGAGCCTCCGCAGACAGCTGGAGGATGCATATTATGATTATGAGAAATCAATGGATTCCCTTCAGGGTATTTCAGCAGAACTATCTGAAATTACCGGAGAGGATCGGCCGGTTTCCGTTTCAAGATGGAATGAATTCTTTGAGTTTACAGATTGTATATTTAAAGCCGAGGAAATCCCGGATTTTCTGTTAAAAGGCGAGCCCCTGGAACAGGTATTCCAGAAGCCACTTGAATACATAACATTAAGGGATCAGTACATCGGTATCAGGAATGATTTCACGAGCAAATATAATGAGAGTATCCTTACTGCTGACTTAAATGTGTTTGCCCGGCGTTTTGAAGAGGCAAACAGGAAGTTCTTCGGGAAAGCAAAGGCAATAAAAGAGGTTATTTCTTCACTTCAGCAGTATGTTAAATTTCCTGTTGGAGAGGAGCAGCTTTCTTCCATATCAGCAGGGGTAGACCGGTATCGTCAGATCACCTCTCGTTTTGAAACAGCAAAAGCTGAACTGTCTGAGTACTGGAATGCTTATCTGAAAGACAGTACAACAAAGGATGAACTTATTGCGCTTAAAGCCGAATGGGATAGTCAGCTGAACGGGATCAGACGGTTTTCGGGAGTAATAGAAACCCTGAAGGAAAGCGGTAACTACTCAAGGTGTACTGATCTCGCTAAAAAGATTGCGGATGCCAGAAGAACCATGCTCGAAAAAGAGCAGGTGATAAAGGATCTCCTGAAACTTAATTTAAAAGACAATGAGACCGACTGGATAGGCGGAAAGAAGGAACTCATAAAACTCCTGGATGAACACTTTAATGAGCTTCGTGACTGGATTACCTATCGCGGGGTTAAAGCAGAGTGTGAATCTAACGGTCTGCAGGATATTTGCAGGATGTACGAAGAAGGACTTGATCATGAAGAGCTTATTCCTGTGTTCTATAAGTCAGTATATAAGTCATTAATCTGGGCTATCATTGAAGAGGAACCGGTTTTGAATAAATTTACAGGTAACAGTTTCAATGAAAAGATAAAAGAATATAAGCGCATGGAGCAGGAATTCATTGATCTGACAAAGGAGGAGATGTATTACAAACTCACTCATAATCTGCCGACCGGACATGAAGGTGTGGAGATGAGTAAGGAACTGGCTATTCTAAGGAAGGCCATAAGCAGCGGAGGAAGAGGTCTTTCTATCAGGAATTTGTTTGATCAGATACCGCATGTGCTGATGAAACTCTGTCCCTGCCTCCTTATGAGCCCGATATCTGTGGCACAGTATCTGTCTGTGGATAATGATACGTTTGATGTTGTTATATTTGACGAGGCATCGCAGCTTCCTACCTGTAAGGCAGTGGGAGTTCTTGCCCGTGGCAAAGATGCAGTTATTGTCGGAGATCCTAATCAGATGCCGCCCACCAGCTTCTTTGCTGGGAATATGATAGATGAAGATAATCTGGATATAGAAGATCTGGATAGCATTCTGGATGACTGTCTTGCACTTGGAATGCCCCAGACTCATTTGCAGTGGCATTACAGGAGCCGTCATGAAAGCCTGATAGCATTCAGTAATCAGGAATACTACGAAAACTCAATGCTTACCTTCCCGTCTGTAAATGACCGGGAGAAGAGAGTGAAGCTCTGTACCGTTAACGGAACCTTTAACAGGAAAAAGGGACGAATAAATGAGGAAGAAGGCCGTGCCGTAGTTAAGGAAGTTCTTCGCAGATACAATAGTGCTGATCTTACTGATCAGAGTATCGGTATTGTAACATTCAATATTTCGCAGCAAGGACTTATAGAGGATCTTCTTGCTGAAGAATACAAGAAGGATGCACAGTTTGACAAATGGGCAAATGAAAAAGACGAGGAGCTTTTTGTTAAGAACCTTGAAAATGTCCAGGGTGATGAGCGTGATGTGATCCTGTTCTCTGTGGGATTTGGGCCTGACGATGATGGTAAGCTGTCATTAAATTTCGGTCCGCTGAACAGAGAGGGAGGCTGGAAGAGGTTGAATGTTGCAGTAACCAGGGCAAGACTTGAAATGGTAGTCTTTTCATCCATGACTCCGGAAATGATAGATCTTAACCGTACAAAAGCGAAGGGAGTGGAAGGGTTAAGGGCATTTCTGGAATTTGCAGATAAAGGAAGACTCGCCGGTGGCGGCTTCGAGGCGTCCGGAAAAGCTAAGGGAATCACGAAGCAAATATGTGATGCCATAGAAGCAAAGGGCTTAAAAGTCCAGAGGAATATTGGGCATTCTGACTTTAAGATAGATATTGCGGTTGTTAATCCATATGATGAGAATGAATATATACTTGGAATCATGCTGGATGGAAATACCTATAAGAGATCAAAAAACACAAAGGACAGGGAAATATCACAGTTAGGGGTTTTAAGCGGCCTTGGCTGGAATCTCCACCGTATCTGGACAATGGACTGGTGGGATAATCAGGATAAAGAGCTTTCTTCACTCATGGAAATAATAGAAGAGAAGAAAGAAGAGGCAAGGATCGCTTTTGAAGAAGGAAAACCTAAAGATAAAGGACCGGAATCAGAGGAGATAAAATACCAGAAACCCGAGGATAATAAGCCAAGAGAGAAGAAAGAAAAGAAGGAAGATAAGGGCAATGGAAGCTTTGAAACCCATGAGAAATTTGCCCCGCGTATTCCACATACCCAAAGCAAAGATGAGCTTTCGGATCTTGTCCAAAGCGTGCAGGATGAAATGAAAGCAACGGAGGTTGTAAGTAAAGTTGCATCGCTGCAATACGAATTAACAGATTTTGTAAGCGCTGATGTGAAAGCAGAGCAAGCATTATTGCCGTCAGAGTTTTCATCCAAAGCGGGGAAGGAAATCATTCTCGGAGTAATACAGGAAATTGTCAGAATCGAGGCTCCGGTTTCATTAGAACGGCTTGTACCTAAGGTTTTAAGAGCAGTTCAGATTGGGCGTGGAAACGCTGAATTAACTGATGCAACAGAAAAGCTAATTAAAAAGCTGGATGTAACAGTTAATAAGCAGAATGGTCTTAAGTATATCTGGAGATCAGATCAGAATCCTGATACATACCAATATTACCGTGTAGACGCATCCTGCGATGACAAACGATCAATGAGTGATATCAGCCAGCAGGAACTGAAAAATGCCATATGTATAGCGATAAGGAATAAAGGGCCTCTTGGAAAAGATGCACTTATCAAAGAAACTGTAAGGGTTATGGGATATGGAAGATCCGGAGCGACAATTGTTGAGGCTATTGAACGTGGCCTTAAGTACGGTAGAAAGACCGGAGAGATCATGCTGAACGATAAAAAGGAATTTGTCCTTGGAAGATGATACTGACGGGAGGGTGAGCTATGGGATATAGTTTTCCGGATTTGGATTTGTTGGAAAACCATCATACAAAGAATAAATTCATGGATCGCGAATACGTCCAAGCTATGGCGGAGGAGCTATCCAGTACGCTTGAATCCTTTAAGGTGAAGTGCAGGATCACGGATGTCAGGATGACTCCCTTTGCAGTGCTTTTCGATGTAATGCCGGATCCCGGTGTAAGTGTAAAGGCATTTAAGAACCTTCGGGTTGATCTGGAAGTACATATGGCATCTCCTGTGGAGATCGTTGGAATAGGAGAGAAGGAGTTCACCATAGGAATAGCTATAAAGAATTGGGATCGTCCGCTTGTAAGCCTTAGGGAAATAATGGAATCCAAAGAGTTTAAGGATAATGATTATGTGATCCCTATTGCAGCAGGAATTGATGTTCTTGGGAAGGAATTTCTTTTTGACCTTGCAGCTACACCGCATCTTCTTGTGGCCGGAACTACCGGTTCCGGAAAGAGTACCTTCATCCATGACATAGTAATGAGTGTTGTATTTTCAAGGACCCCGGATGAAGTTAGATTCCTGATGATAGACCCGAAGCTGGTGGAACTACAGGCATACAACGATATCCCTCATATGTTGATGTCTGTCATCAATGATACTAAGAAAGCCATTGAGGCGCTTCAGTGGGTAGATCAGGAGATGATGGAGCGGTATAACAAATTTGCTGCAAAGAATGTTAAAAACATCGATTCTTACAATAATGCAGTTTCCGCGGATGAAAGGATACCGCGTATCGTGATAATCGTGGACGAGTATATGGAAATGATGTTTCAGGCACCAAAGGAATTGAAGGAGTACATCAAAAGGCTTTCACGCCTTGCACGCGCCTCAGGAATTCATCTGGTGCTGGCTACACAGAGACCGAGCTCAGATGTAATCACAAACGATATAAAGGCCAACATTCCCTGCAGAGCATCCTTTACGGTGGTGGATTGGAGAGAATCAAAGACCATCCTCGACAGAACCGGCGCAGAACGCTTGCTGGGCAATGGGGATATGCTTTATTCTGCAGCTGAAACTTCAATACCCATACATGCACAAGCGGCATATGTGAGTTATGAAGAGATTGATCGAGTGATTTCTGAGATACATGGATGATATGACTTTATGTGAGGTGTAGATAAATAAATGGAATTAAACCAGGAAGAAAAGAATTATTATCGAATACTTTTGAAGGATGTATCAGATACGGGACTTAATAAGCCCATTACGCTTGCAGGCAAATACCAGCATGATGAGCGTTTTGAATACGCCACATTTACTAATGTCAGAATTCTGCTTAGCCCGCCATATTCAAAAACCAAGATCATATGTGATCATCTTAATATTTTGAAAAGAGATATAGCACAATTTTACGACTTAGATGTAGAGGATAATAAAAAGAAGTTCTTCTTTGTTGGATATCCGGCGGAGTACCAGATGGGTGTGGGTGGAGATATTAGATATGGATTTAGGCTTTCGAAGGAAATATCTTTTGCACCGTTTGGTATATTAAGGGAGCGAGAATTGTATCAGAATAAAATAGATGCGGAATGTGCGGATCTATCAGAATGGGTACAGAACAATATAACTGAAAAAAATATAGGCGTACTGAGAAAAATAAAATAAAGCCGGGATCTTGAAGGTTTTATGAATGAATTCGCTTGCAAGAGACGGAGAAAATCAATAATAAACTCTACACATGGACATTGAACATTACTACGAAGAAAAAGGTCAGGGAGAGCCTCTGATATTGTTGCATGGTAACGGCGAAGACAGCTCCTATTTCAAGGGACAGATAGATGAATTCGCCGTTTGCTACCATGTTTATGCGCTCGATACGAGAGGGCACGGGAGTACGCCAAGAGGAACGATGCCTTTTACTATACGTCAGTTTGCTGATGATCTGCTTATGTTCATGGATGAGCATAAAATAGAGAAAGCGAACATCCTCGGATTCTCAGACGGTGGAAATATTGCGATGGTTTTTGCAATTCATTACCCGGACAGGGTGAATAAGCTTGTACTGAATGGTGCAAACCTGAATGCCAGAGGTGTTAAGAGGGCCACCCAGATCCCTATCGAAATAGGGTACAGAATAGCGAGCCTGTTTTCCGGGAAAAATGAATCTGCAAAACGGAATGCAGAAATGCTGGGCCTTATGGTAAATGATCCGAATGTTGAGCCGGATGAGCTCTGTAGGATATCAGCAAAAACACTGGTCATAGCAGGAACCCGGGATATGATAAAAGAGGATCATACAAAGCTGATCGCTGAAAACATACCTGATTCTAAACTGGTAATAATAGAGAGCGACCATTTTGTAGCGTCAAAAAGGCCTAAAGAATTTAATGATGTTGTTTTGAGGTTCCTGAATTCATAATATAATTATCCTATTCTCTTATTCACCCACAGCTTCAATGCTTCGATTGCGAGTGACATCTCAGATAAATGCTGTTGGAATCTTTCAAAGTCCTCTCGTTCGTCTTCCTCAATCTTGCCGTCAGCGGTGATATCTATAATCCGGTCTTTTTCACGGTTAAGGGTGTTGAGGCTGGAAAGCAGGGTCATGGTAATTTGGGGGAGATTATGGACGGTAGTGACCTCCGGAACATATTTCTTGCCGATCTGGCATTCATTGGTGCAGTAATAATTGCAGAGTTCGGGCTTATTATAAATGTCAGCCATAAGCACGACATCCTCCGGACGAGCGTTAAGGCTTCCATTCTCGATTTTTTCTATACGGCTTTCGGATAATACTCCATCTGTTGCATCGGAAGCGGCTGCCCGGGTCATGTTGATTTCTTCTCGGGCCTGCTGATAAACGTTTTTGTCTTCTTTAACAGATTTTTTACCCATAATGATCACCCCTCCGGAGATATGATGGCTAAATTATACAGGATACAGAACCCCTTTTCTACCGGATTAGAGAAATAAGAGGGCTTAATCCACACAAATGAATGTATATTTAGCCGCGCTCCGGGGTTATCATTAATCCAAAGAAGAAAGCGGGGCGTAGAAATGACAGTGGAAGAAAGGATCCGGAGATGTCTGATCCTGGAGGAAATGAGAAATAACAAAGAAGCCGCAAAGAATCTGGGACTAAGGAATGTATCAAAGTTCGTATCAGAGCAACTGTTAAACAGGGAAGTCGGTGGGAAAGGCAGGTAATCATATGGATATGCATATCGATTTTCATGACAAGCCGGTGGAAAACGAATTTGACAGAATGTTTGACTATGATGTGGATGATAAGTTAAATCCTGTTGAGCAGGCAAACAGGCTTGATTTTATCACGGGATATAGCGATGACGATGAAGATGGGTATGTGGATTCCCGCAGTGATGACACAGATTTATATGACGATGATAACGATTACTGCGGATATTATATGTCTGAAGCAGAGAGGCAAAAGCAGGATGATATGCTGAAAGAGCTCAGGGAAGCCCACAAAAGAAGAGAGGCAAGGAAAGCGCTGATAATATGCGGAATATTGATGGTATCAAGCATTGTATTTGCAAGCTCTCCCGGAGTTGTCTTATTCATTGGGCTAATGCTTTTGTCTGCAAAGATATCGAAGATATTCTGATATAAAGATTCCGATGATATTAACGACACGTTATAGACAGGAAAGGAAGGTGAAGTATGGGCAAGATTCTGTTTTTCCCATTTTATCTGACGTATAAGCTGATAGAGCTGCCCTTTAAGTTCGTGTGGTGGTGTTTTAAGACCAGCATAAAGCTGACGATAGCCATCAGTGCGGCGGCATTCGTTTTTTTCCTGTTGATGATCATTCTGTAAAGCAGAAAGCGTAATCGAGGTTTTGGTGAGCAAATATTGACAGGTACCACAAGACTCCGGCAGGGAACTGCCGGTATTTTCTTGCATCGAAGAATAACAAATGTTACGCAAGCGAGAGTGTGTTTTATAGTACAGCTATTCCCCCATCGGCCAGCATACTGTTTCGTGTTGTATACATTTCAATAATCTCCGGGAGGTTGTCATTTACGGCATCGAATTCCAAATGATGATCCTGGCACCAAGAGACAGCCTTGGAATGACCCAGGAGGAACTTGCTGAAGCATTATTCGTAGAGAAGTCAACGATTTCATATTATGAGAATGATAAGAAGGAGATGAGAGCTAGCGGACTGGCAGAGATGGCCAGAGTGCTTCAGACTACACCGAACTATCTACTCGGTTATACCTATAGTGACGATGATTTCTTATCTGAGGCACTGTCTTTGCTGGAGGGGATTAAGGATGAAACGATTAAAATAGTATTGTTGGCACAGATAAAAGCTGCTTCTGCTTTGTGAAAAATAGGTATCGGGAGACCGGTACATTTTCTTTTGTCTAGCACTTCTATGATAAGGTGAGAAGAATATAAGAAGGGCCTGCGGGAAATCCGCAGGCCCATTTTAATGTCATCCTTCGATGAGTATCTGTTTCTTTTCGGGAAGTTTCTCTTTGTCCTTCTTAGGAAGGGTGAGATTCAAAACACCGTGCTTGAAGCTTGCCTTAATATCTTCCTCGGTGATGTTCTCGCCGACATAGAAGCTTCTCTGCATTGATCCGGAATAACGCTCCTGTCTGATAAGTTTACCCTTCTTATCCTTTTCGTCCTTATCCAGACCCTTGTTTGCGCTGACAATGAGATATCCATTGTTCAGCTCCAGACCAATCTCTTCTTTCTTGAAGCCGGGCAGGTCGATATCTACTTCGTAGTGATCGTCATGCTCGTGAACATCGGTCTTCATCATCCTGT